>Ga0209320_10000124_pt1 | contig 39461 bp, 44 predicted proteins | sample Rifsed13ft4_FD_184008 | JGI IMG/M metagenome (GOLD analysis project Ga0209320, IMG submission 184008) | Soil microbial communities from Rifle, Colorado, USA - sediment 13ft 4 (version 2) | ecosystem: Environmental > Terrestrial > Deep subsurface > Rock core/Sediment | place: Rifle, Colorado... | reverse complement strand
CCCGCGCGTGTTGTCGATCAGGCGGATGCGCCGCGGCGTCACCTCGTACCACGCGACGCGCGTCATCGCCGCGGCGAGCTCGGCCGGCGCCGCGGCAAGAAGGGTGCCGCCAGGGTGGAGGTCTACCGGGTGCGCTGAGCCTCGGGCGCAGCCACGGCGATCTCGACCCGCGCCCGGATCGGCCGCAGGGACGCCGCTCCCACGGCAGTTGTGCGGTTCACGAAAGTGGCGCATGGCGGGCGCGGCCCTTAGAATTCCCCGCATGCCTCAGCAAGACCAGTTCGACGATATCCCCGGAACGTACCTGTTCGACCGCCACCGGTCGCGCCAGGGTTATCACCTCAATATGTTCTTCTTCTCGCTCATGAAGCCGGAGAACCGCGAAGCGTTTCTCACGAACGAAGAGCTCTATCTCGACCGATTTCCCATGAGCGAGGCGCAGCGGCGCGCCGTGCTCGCGCGCGATTGGCTCGGAATGATCAAGCTCGGCGGCAACATCTATTACATGTCGAAGTTCGGCGCCACGCTCGGCCGATCCTTTCAGTACATGGCGGGAGCGATGTCGGGCGTCACTCAGGAGCAGTACGCCGACATGATGAAAAGCGGCGGGCGATCGATCAAAGGGAATCGCAGCAAGAAGGGACGCAACTAATGGCGAGAATCGTCGGCGGACTCGCAACAACGCACGTGCCGGCCATTGGCGCGGCCATCGACCTCGGCAAGACGCAGGAACCGTACTGGCGGCCGCTCTTCGACGGCTACGTTCCCGCGCAGGAGTGGCTCGCGGCCATCGACCCGGACGTCGTCGTTCTCGTGTATAACGACCATGCGACGGCGTTCTCTCTCGAGATCATCCCGACGTTCTCGATCGGCGTCGGCGACGAGTTCCCCCCCGCCGATGAAGGCTGGGGACCTCGCCCTGTACCCGTCGTCAAAGGCCATTCCGAGCTCGCTTGGCATCTTTGCGAGAGCCTGATCTTGGACGAGTTCGATATCACGATGATCAACGCCATGCCCGTCGACCACGGCTTGACCGTGCCGCTCTCGATCACATGCGGCAAGGGCTCGACTTGCGCGACGCCTCAGGCGTGGCCCTGCAAGGTCGTGCCGCTCGCCGTGAACGTCGTGCAGTATCCGCCGCCGACGGGCAACCGGTGCTACGAGCTCGGCCGCGCGATCGGCAGAGCCGTCAAGAGCTATCACGAGGACTTGAAGGTGGTCGTCTTCGGCACGGGCGGCATGTCACATCAGCTGCACGGCGAGCGCGCGGGGCTCATCAACCGCGAATGGGATACGCGTTTCCTCGACGATCTCGCGCGCAATCCCGAGCGCTTGAAGCGTATTCCGTTCCTCGAGTACGTGCGCGAGACCGGCGCCGAAGGCATCGAGATGGTCATGTGGCTCATCATGCGCGGCGCGTTGGGCGACAACGCGCGCGAGGTCTACCGCCACTATCACGTGCCGGCGTCGAACACGGCCGCGGGACTTATCATTCTCGAGCCCGCCCCGGCAAAGCGCGGCACGGCAAAAGCAGCTCGACGAAAGGCGCGTCCTCGCTCGAGAGGCGCCGTGCGCGCCAAGCGGCCGCGGGGGCAAGCATCGGGTAAGCGCAAGTCGCGCCGCTGACCGGAGACGCTATTTCGCGAATCCGCGACGCAAGGCTGGCGCCAACGGGGTACCGGATTGTGAGTGCGCTACGACAAGATATCCGCGCTACGCTGCCCGCGCTCGCCAGGCGACCGGCGTATGCGGCAGTGACGATACTCGTGCTGGCGCTCGCCATCGGCGCGAACACGACCGTCTTCAGCGTCTTCAGCGGCTTATTCTTGAGGCCTCTGCCGTATCCCGACGACGAGCGGCTCGTGATCGTCGGGAACGCGTACCCGAAAATGCTGGGAGACGAGCTCAGCGGGACGTCCATGCCCGATTACCTCGACCGGCGCGAACAGGCGAGATCGCTCGAGGAGCTCGCGATCTACGCGCCCGACGAGCGGACGCTCAGCGGCGACCGAGCGCCGGAGCAGCTCTCGCTGACGCGCGCGTCGCCGTCCCTGTTCAGCGTCCCGGCGTCCAACCGTCGCTCGGCCGTGGCTTCACGGAGGAAGAGACGACGCCCGGCAACGAGCAGGTCGTCGTCCTGAGCCACCGGCTCTGGAGCACGCGGTTCGGCGCGCGCTCCGACGCCGTCGGCAGCGACTTGCGGCTCGACGGCGAGCTCTTCCGCATCGTCGGCGTGATGCCGGAGGGCTTTGCATTCCCGAACAGAGACATCGATGCGTGGGTGCCGTTGATGATCATCACGTTGATGCCGGCGTCGGACGAGAAGCTCTCGAGGTTGTGGAGCTGCTTGGAGTTGTAAATGAACCAGCGCGCGCGTTTGCCGTACTGCTTCAGAAAGTGCTCGGCCGTGATCTCGAACGACTGCGCAACGCCTTCGCGAATCGCGATGCTCGGCACGACGACGATGAACTTGCTCCAGCCGTACTCTCGATGCAGCTCGAACATCGTCTTGATGTAGCAGTAGGTCTTGCCGGTACCGGTCTCCATCTCGATGTCGACGTTCACGTCACAGACCAGCGTGCTCTTGAGCTCCGACGACACCGTCAGGTTCTGCCGGCGCTGCACCGCCTGAACGTTCTCGAGGATCTGGCCCGGCGCACACTCTTCGGCTGGCCGGCGAAGCAATCGATCACGGCCTTCACGGCCTCGGTCTGAAATGCCTGCTGTTTGAACTTGAGATTCAAACCGCCACGCTACGTCGCGAGCAACTTGCGCAACGCGGGAACGAGCCTCGGCAACTCCGTCGCGACCGTTTGCCACACGATGTCGGCGTCGATATCGAAATACCCGTGGATCAGCCGGTTTCTCATCGAAACGATCAGCGTCCAAGGAATCTCCGGAGCTTTGGTGCGTGTATCGTCCGAGAGCCTGGCAGCCGCCTCGCCGAGGACCTCGACGGCTCGAACGAGAGCGAACAACAACATCTGATCGCGCTCCAGGTCGTCGCGTTTCCTTCCGTGTGCGAACCCGATCGCCGCTTCGGCGGCGTCGATCATATGCCGGAGGCGAACGCGATCGTCAGCGCGAATACTGGACACGCGCCGTCCTCAATACCTCATCGCGGAAGTAACGACTAAGGTCCCCTGCCGTTCGGAGGTCAACTTTTCGGCCAAGCAGGTTGGACAGCTCCAGCTCGATCTCCGCCATGCCGAGCAGCCCGGGAACTCGCGCGGGCTCGAACTCGACGAGTAGGTCAAGGTCGCTGTCAGCACGCGCCGTTCCCTTGAGCTCGGACCCAAAGAGCGACAGCCGGCGGATGCCGCGTCGCTCGCAGAGTCGCGCGAGTCTGTCGTCCTTCCGCAAGTTCGCTGTCATAGAGCCTCGCAACCGATTGATAACTGAAGCCTATCCGTGTAACCCCGGATCGGGCAAGCGTCATTACCTCAACTATTACCACCTGCCGTCACAGCGCCTTCACTTCCGTGCCGGGGCTCAGCAGCTTGAAGATCTGCTCCACGTTGATTCTCGAAGCACGCGGCCAGCGCGTTGCCGTCTACGAGGAAAACGGGCTTGCCCGCGATCGTTTGCTGCTCGACTGGTAAAGTAAGATCTAAGCCCCAGTCGACCAGCACTTGGAATAGCAAATCTTCCGCTGTTCGATCCTCTTTGATGTTATCCGTGTAGGAAAGCAGGTCGTCCTGCTTGATAGAGTCGGGCGTGTAATACACGTCCTTCATGTTCGACGTGTCAACCTTCAAGACGCGGAACCCGACGTCCAGATCACTGGAAACGTTGACGAGATCCGATCGTATCTGCCGTCCTGCTCTTCGTATTCGCTCTTTGCCAACATCGGCTATCGTTCGTAGGTTGGCTTCCGTTTCAGCTCCCGTGTCTTCTGGCCATTGAACCAAAATGAACCTCCGCCGAGCGCCGTCATCAGCATTCTGCGCGAGAACTGCGTGTGCCGTCGTAGAAGCGCCACCAAAAAAATCCACGATAAGGTCATCGCCAGTCGACGCGAGCTGGAGACATCTCTTGACTAGCTCCAGCGGTTTGGGATGGTCGAAAGCTCCGGAAAGATTCAAAGCCTTGAGCTCGATGGTACCCTGTTCGCCGGGGACGAAGGTCGGCGACGTGAAGATAAACTGAAGCGACTCGACCTTCTCGAGCTCCGCCTTCAGCGCTTCGAACGCATAGATCGAGAAACACGATGCCGCTACCCGAAGCCTGGCGCCGGGCTCTATCGTCTTCTTGAGATCGTCACCGAGCAGCCGGCTGACGTTGTCGAGTATTTCCATTGTGCGTCAAAGCGTTCGACGCGAAGATTACGGCCGAACAACTATTCCTGTCGAGGGAAAAGTGCAAGCAACAACGACTTGTTGCCGCACCTATCTGGCACGTGCCTGAACAAGTGCACAGTGAAGGTCATCCTGTGAATCCGTACAGCCGCTCTGGATTGGCGACGAGCACCCTCCTCTGTAACTCCGCGTCCGGCATGTAGAGCGGGATCAGATCGACGAGGTCGCCGTCGTTCGGCATGTGCTTCTTGATGTTCGGGTGCGGCCAGTCCGTGCCCCAGAGCACGCGGTCCGGCGCCGTCTCGAGCAGCGCCTGCGCGAACGGCACGGCGTCCGTGAACGGCGGTCCCATCGACGAGATGCGCTCCGCGCCGCAAATCTTGACCCAGCAATTCTCCATGCGCGCCGTCTCGAGCAGGATCTTGAACGGCATTTGCTCGAGCCCATCCTTGGTCGGCACACGCCCCATGTGGTCGACGATAAACGGCACGGGAAGCTTGCGCAGCATGTCGCGGAATGCGACGAGATCGACGGCATCGAAATGCAGCACAACGTGCCAGCCGAGCGGCTTCACGCGCTGCACGAGCTCGTCGAAGACGTCGAGATCGGGCGTGCCGCCCAAATGTTGAACGAAATTGAAGCGGATGCCGCGGATGCCGCCCTCGTGCAGCCTCTCGAGATCGGCGTCCGTGATCGATTCGTCGACGTTCGCGACGCCGCGGTATTTGCCGCGGCTTTGCGCTATCGCGTCGAGAATGACCGTGTTGTCGTTGCCGTGACAGCTCGCGTTGACGAGCACCGCCCGCTCGAGCCCCAGAATCCGTTGTAGCTCCTTGAACCGCGACAACGGCGCGTCGGGCGGCGTGTAACTGCGATCCGGCGCGTACGGGTACACGTCACCGGGGCCGAAGATATGGCAGTGGGCGTCGCAAGCATCGCGCGGAGGCTTGTAGGCCGGCGTCTTCGTGTTCGGATCCGGCGGCATGCAGACCGGAATCTCAGGCAAAACACTTCTCCAGCCGGTCGAGCGTCTCCATGGCGGGAAACACCTGCCGCACGCTGCTCTTCGGCTCGCGGCGTTCCCTGATCGCGGCGACGAACTCACGGTCCTGCAGCTCGATGCCGTTCATCGAGACGGCGACGCGCGAGAGATCGATCGGCTTCTCCTTGCCGTCGACGAGATCGTCGTAGCGCGCGATGTAGGTGCCGTTGTCGCAGATATAGCGGAAGAAAGTCCCTTGCGGCCCATCGTTGTTGAACGACAGCGCGAGCGTGCAAGTCGCGCCGGACGGTACCTTCATGCCGATGCTCATGTCCATCGCAATGCCGAGCTCGGGATGTCTGGGGCCTTCGAGCGCATAGACGTCGGACGCGACTTGCCCGGTCTGATACTGGAACAAATCGACCGTGTGACACGCGTGGTGCCAGAGCAAGTGGTCGGTCCAGCTGCGCGGCTTGCCTTCGAGATTGATGTTCTTGCGGCGGAAAAAGAACGTCTGCACGACGAGATGCTGCAGCGTGAGCTCCCCGGCCTCGATTCTGTTGTGCAGCCACTGATGCGAAGGGTTGAATCGGCGCGTGTGTCCGGCCATCGCGATCTTGCCGGTCTCCTTTTGCGCGTCGAGGATGCGCTTCGCATCGGCGAGCGAATCGGCGATCGGAATCTCGATCTCCACGTGCTTGCCGGCACGCATGACCTCAACGGCCTGATCGGCGTGCATCTGCGTAGGCGACGTGAGAATCGCCGCCTCGACGCCGGGTAGCGCGAGCGCTTCCGCGAGATTGGAGGTCCAATGGGGGATCTTGTATTTTTTCGCGACGGCCTCGACCGACTCGGGCTTGCCGCCCGCGAGGCTCACGACCTCGACGCCCTCGACGTTCTTGAGCCCATCCAGATGCTTTTGGCCGAAAGCGCCTTGGCCGACCATGACGATTTTCATGATTCCTCCCCTCGCGCGGCGCAGGGCGCCGCTCGACAGACTTCGTTACGAAACTGAGTCGGGACGCCCGTCTCGGGCTCGATCGTGTATGATCTTTCCCACAATCAAGGTTAACACAGTGGCCGCGTGCCGCGAACCTCGTGGAGACCAAGGCAATGGCCCAACCTGCCGATCAACTACGTTTGCGAACCGATTTCTCTTTGCTCATCGACGGTGAGCTACGCGGAAGCTCGCAACGTCTCGATGTCATCAACCCGGCGTACGCTACCGTCTTCGCACGCTGCCCCGCCGCTGGCCGCGCCGAGCTCGATGCGGCCGTAGCCGGCGCGAAGCGCGCGTTCGCGACTTGGAGAACGACGTCATACGAGCACCGGGCCGCGCTCGTCAAAAAGCTCTCGCAAGCATTGCGCGACAACCAAAATGCGCTCGCCGACCTTCTCACGCGCGAGCAGGGCAAGCCGCTCGCGCAATCCGTCGCCGAGATCGATCGTGGCGCGGCCCAGTCGGACGGCTTAGTCGGCATCAAGATCCCCATCGAGACGCTCGTCGACAACGACCAGCAGCACATCGAGCTTCGTTACCGCCCGCTCGGCGTCGTCGGCATCATCACGCCGTGGAACGCACCCGTGAATTTGGCGCTCGGGCCGCTCGTGTCGGCGCTCTACACGGGCAACACGGTCGTGCTCAAGCCCTCGCCGTATACACCGCTCACGACACTCAAGATCGGCGAGCTCATGAAAGACATATTCCCCGCAGGCGTCGTCAACGTGCTCGCGGGCGGTGACGAGCTCGGGCGGTGGATGACCGAGCATGCGGACATCGACAAGATCTCGTTCACCGGCTCGGTTGCCACCGGCAAGAAGGTTCTCGCGAGCGCCGCGGCCACGCTCAAGCGCGTCACGCTCGAGCTCGGCGGCAACGATCCGGCGATCATAATGGATGACGTCGACCCTAAAGCGATCGCAAAGAAGGTGTTCTTCGCGTCGTTCGTCAACAGCGGGCAAGTCTGCATGGCGATCAAGCGCATCTATGCACATGAGAAAGTGTATGACGCGCTCTGCGAAGCGCTCGTCGCGGAGGCGAAGAAGGCCGTCGTCGGCGACGGCCTCGATCCCAAGACCGAGCTCGGGCCCATTCAGAACAAGATGCAGTACGATAAGGTGGTCGGCATCCTCGAGGATACGAAGCGCCGCGGCGCGAAGATCCTGACGGGCGGCGAAGTGCCGAAAGGCCCGGGCTATTTCCTGCCGCCGACGCTCGTGACGGACATCTCCGAGGACAGCCGGCTCGTGCGCGAGGAACAGTTCGGTCCGATCGTGCCGATCCTCAAGTTCAAGGATCTCGATGACGCGCTCGCGCGGGCCAACGACACGCGCTACGGCTTGAGCGGCTCGGTATGGACGAGCGATGTCGATCGCGGCGCCGAGATTGCGGCGAAGCTCGAGGTCGGCACGGCTTGGGTCAATCAGCACCGTGCGACGTCCGCCTTCGTGCCGTTTGGCGGCGCCAAAGAGTCCGGTTACGGGCGCCAGTATTCGGTGCTCGGCTTGAAAGGCTACATGGAGCCCGAGGTCGTGAGCGTCGCGAAAACATTGTAGGAGCGGCGTCTCTGGTGGAGCGGCGTCTCGCCGCGATTGAAGATCGCGAGCGAAGCTCGCTCCTACATCTATCGATTATTCGCCGTCGCGTGACTCGCGGCGTTCGCGTCGCTCGCGGCGCTCGAGCATTTCCTGCACGGCTTTCTCGCGCGCCCGATCGACTTTCTCTTGAGTCTCCTCTGGGTCGCGTTCGGTCGCCTGCGGCTTGACGCAATCGAGCTCCGCCCAATCGAGGTTGCGTGCTAGATCGAGCTCGTTCATGGCATAGGCGGCGGCCTGAATGAAGTACAAGCTCCCCTGGAGCTCGTTTTCGAGCTGGCGGACATCCACTTCAGTCATCCGGCTGCTCGGGCTGAGCCGGCCTTTCAGATCGCAGCGGAAACTCGCTTCGACGCCGCTCGCGGCGAAATCCTCGGTGCGACGCGCACCGGAAACCTCCTCCGTGTCGCCCCATCGCCAAACGAAGTCGTTCCGCGGCAGGTTGACGAGCCCCGAGAACTGCGCGTTCACGTTCCCGTGACATAGCAAACCGAGCAGCAAAGCGGTCACGCCGGTCTTGTGGACGCTCATGGCACGGCACCTCAGAGCCTGTAAACCATTATGCGGCCGGACGCGGCGGCGTGCCACGCCGCGGCCGGTCAATCCGCGCCGCGCCACGCCGCCGACGGGATTTGCACCTCGCCTTTCATGATGAGCCGCGCAGTGCGCAGCAACCCTACCTTGAGCACGGTCGGTCGTTCGGGAGTGCCGCCGGTCTCGAGCGTCACCGAAAACTCGCCCGAAGGGTGCTCGACGGACATGTGCTTGACCTTGCCGGGCGGAGTCTTCGCGATGCCGTCCGCGACAGAGCCCGGCAGGATGCAAGCCGTCGCGACGGAAACGGCGCCCAGCACGCCGATGGCCGCATGACAATCGTGGGGAATGAACGTGCGCGTATTCACGTGACCTCCCGCGCGTGCCGGGGAGATCAAGCTCATCTTCGGCACCACTTTCTGTTTGACGTCGCCGAGGTTCATGCGCGGGCCGATGGCCAAACGCACGGACTCGAGTCGCTGCTTGAGCTCCGTGTTCGCATCGAGCTCTCGGGGCGACTCGTAGCCCGTGATGCCGAAATCCGCGGCACGCAGCACGACGACGGGCATACCGTTATCGACGCAGGTCACTTGGACGCCGTCGACCTCGTCGATGACGTTGCCGGTCGGCAGCAACGACCCGCACACCGATCCGGCGACGTCGAGGTAGTTGCAGATGATCGGCGCCGCCGTCCCGGGCACACCGTCTATGTGCGCATCGCCTTCGTACTCGATCGCTCCGTTCGGCGTCTGCATGATGAGCTCGCAAAGGTTGCCGGTGTTCCGCATGCGCACCTTGACCGACGTCGTATCGCCTTGCACTGCGATGAGACCGGTCTCGAGCGCGAACGGGCCGACGGCCGCGAGCATGTTGCCGCAGTTCGGCGTCGTATCGACGCGCCCTTCGCCGACGACGATCTGTGCGAACAGGTAATCGATGTCGGCTTCATCCTCTTTGGACAAGCTCACGATGGCGACTTTGCTCGTGAGCGGGTGCGCGCCTCCGGCGCCGTCGATTTGGCGCGCATCCGCGCCCATCGCCGCGACGAGCACGCGATCGCGGGCCGCCACATCCGCGGGCAGGTCCCCGGCGAGAAAATACAGCCCTTTCGAGCTGCCGCCGCGCATGAGGAAAGATCGAATCGATGTCTGCATGGGGACAGTTTACCAATTCTCGCGCTACTCGCGGCGCAACGTCTCCGGCACGAGCGTCATCATCATTACGGCGCCGACGAATCCCACGGCCGCGACGCTCAAGCTCGCGGCCGCGAGGCTCGCGATATTGACGAGCGCACCCGTCGCGAGCGGCGCGACGCTCATGCCGGCGTCGCCGATGAGCCGCCATACACCCAAAAACTGTCCGCGATGCTCGGTTTCGCGCGAGATATCCGCGCCCATGATCATGACGATGCCCGTGCCGAGCCCGTTCGCGATGCCGAGCAGCAACGCGACCGCGAGCAGCGAGTAGTAACCTGCGACCCAAGGCAGCAGCGCAAGCGCGATCGCGAACGACAGCGTGCTCGAGACGGCGTTCCATTTGCGCCCGTGCCGGTCGACCCAAATACCGACGGGATAGAACAAGGACATGTCGACGGCCGAGGAAAGCGAGTAGATGAGCCCGATCTGCGTGACGCTCAAGCCGACGGACGCGCCGAACAACGGCACGAGCACTTCACGCGTCGCGCGCATGAGTTGCAGCGAGAAAGCGGCGACGCCGGCAGTCGCGAATATCCTGCCGTGCGAGCGCAGCACCGCGGCCGTGCCGCCGAAACCGGCGTCTTGCCCGGCAGTGGGTGTTACGTTCTCGGCGAATATGAGCACGAGGATGCCGGCGGCGAGCGCAATGGCGGCGCCGACGAGGAAAGTCACGGGGTAGCCGGCGTAGCCTGCCAGCACGCCGCCGGCGACGGGGCCCACGAACATGCCGGCGCGCTGCAACCCCGCCATGACGGCGATCGCGCGTCCAATCTCGTGAGTTGCGCAAGTGTCGGCAACGTAGGACTGACGGCCCAACGTCCATGCCGAGAAGCCGAGGCCGAGGAGCAACGCAGCGAGCATGAGCAGCCACGGGTGCGTCGTCGCAGCGAGCAGGACGGTGCCCGTGAGTATCGATGCGAGTCCGCCGACGAGGACGGGCTTGTCGCCGAAGCGTGCAACGAGCACGCCGGCCGGCACATCGAACAGCAGCACGCCGATTCCGCGCATCCCGATTACGGCGGCCGCAAATGCGGCGCCGTGCCCAAGCTCGAGGATGTAAAGCGGCAGCAGTATCAGCAGAGCCATTTGGCTCAGCGCATTGAGAAACGAGGGAGCGTATACCGGCATGAGGAGCCGGTCGTACGGAGGCGAGAGGAGATTCACTTCTGCATTCTAACAAGCGCTTGAATTCCACACCGAGTCTGGCGATGCTTGTCGTTGCCCGTTCCAATCACGCTTGCCAGGGATAGCCGCATGTCCGATTCCGACATCGAGACGGAAGAAGACGGCGCCGGCGCTGACGCGTTGAGCCCGTCCGTGCGGCGACTCGTGCGGCAGTACGAGCTCGACGTCACGGGGATTCATGGCAGCGGCCCGCACGGCCGCATCCGCATCGCCGATGTCATGGCCCTCATCGGCGGGCGGACGTCAACACCGGAACCTGAGCCGCCGCCTTCGGCGCGGGCGTTTCCGCCGGAGCAGGCTCCGCCGGCGGACGAGCGGCGAGGTGCATTCGCCGCGTCAATAGACCTTGCCACGCGGCGGCGCAGCATCCCGGTCACGATGCTCTTCGAGTGCGACTTGGGGCGCGTGCTAGCGAACCTGAAGCTCCTGCGCGAGCAAGGTCAAGACGTCGTGCTTACGAGCTATTTCGCCGCCGCCTGCTCGGGTGCGCTCAGCCTCCTGCACGGCGTTCGTCCCGAGGACAGTCCGGCCGATCTCGGTTTGTCCGTGGCGGCGGCCGATGGGACGACTGTCAGCACGCTGCTGCGCGAAGCGCGCGACCAGCCGTTCGCGACGATCAACGCAGAGCTCACGGCGTTGCTCGGGCATTCGCCGACCGCTGCACGTAACGAGCCCCTCGACGACATTGCGATCGTGCTGTATCACCATGGCCTGAGCGGGAGCCTCATTGCATTGCCGACGCCGTTGGCCGCAGGTCAACGTGCGAGCTTAGGTGTAGGCGCGGTGCGCCGCGTAGTCGCAGTCAAGAACGTGAACGGCGAGGAATCGGCACGCATCGCCGCGCACTGCTATTTGAGCGCGAGCTTCTTCCCCGACACGATCGAGCTACCCCAAGCGAGCTTGTTCTTGAACGAATGGGTGCGCACGCTCGAGCACTGGCCGGTCAAGCCGGTCGGGACCATGTAGGAGCGAGCTTCGCTCGCGAATGGTTCAAGATCGCGAATGGTTCAAGATCGCGAGCGAAGCTCGCTCCTACATTTTGAGGACAACGGCGATCGAATCGGCCACGTATGCCGCGTTGCTCTTGTTGATGCCGGCGAGATTGATGCGGCTCGATTCGACCATGTAGACGTGGTACTGCTCGCGCAGCCTCACGACTTGAGCTTTGGTGATGCCGAGAAACGAAAACAGGCCGCGCTCCTTCGCGATGAACGAGAAGTCCATCGGCACGTTGCGCGCCGCGAGCTGCTCGACGAACAGACGCCGCTGACCGTTCAAACGCGCACGCATCGCCGCGAGCTCCTCTTCCCAAAGGGCTCGGAGCGCCGGCGTGTGCAACACGCGCTCGACGATCGCGGCGCCGTGATCAGGCGGCATCGAGTAGATGCTCCGCGCTACGTTCGCGAGGTTGCTCTGCACGACGTCGCGCTCTTGCCGCGTGCGCGACACGATGCTGACCGTGCCCACTCGTTCGCGATAGAGCCCCAGGTTCTTCGAGCACGAAGACACGACGACGACCTCCGGCAAGCGCTCGGTCATGAGCCGGACGGCGTAGGCGTCTTCCTCGATGCCCTCGCTCAAGCCCTGGTAGGCGATATCGATGAACGGCACGATACCGCGGCGCTCGCAGACGTCGGTGACTGCGCGCCATTGCTCTTGGGTCAAGTCCGCGCCGCTCGGGTTGTGGCAGCAGCCGTGCAGAAGCGCGCTGTCACCGGCCGAGATTTTCTTGAGCGCCGCGAGCATTCTGTCGAAGTCGACGCGGTGCAGGGCGTAGTCGTAGTATGGATATTGCTCGAGCTCAAGCCCCGCGAGCCTCAGCAACGGCAAATGATTCGGCCATGAGGGGTCGCTCAAGTAGATTTTCGTGCCGGGCCGCGCGCGTGCCATGAGATGGCCGGCGACGCTCACCGCGCCGCTGCCGCCGGGCGCCTGCACCGTCGCGACTCGGCCGTCGCCGAGCGCCGGGTGGCCCTTGCCGTACAGAAGCTGCTCGCTCCCGCGGTTGAATCCCGCGTTGCCCGCGATTGCGACGTACGTCTTGGTGCTTTGCTCGGCGAGCATGTCGCGCTCGGCGCGCTTGACGCACTGGAGCACCGGCGTGCGGCCCGCTTCGTCCTGATAGACACCGACGCTCAAGTCAACCTTGCGAGGATCCTCGTCGGCTCGAAACAGCGTCATGATGCCCAGGATCGCGTCGGCAGGCAGCGACTGTAAGGATTCGAACACGGTCGTTCTCTACCAGGGCTCCAAGTGGAGCAACGCCTCGGCGTTGCCGTGAAACATCTTCTGTCGATCCTTCTTCGAAAGATCCATGCTTTCGATGCACTTGATCGTCTCGCGGATGTACATCGGCCCGCGCTCCGGATCGAACGGCGCGTCCGAGGAGAACAGCATCTTGTCGATGCCGAAAAACGCGAGCGCGCAATCGAGCGCCGGCTTCGAGCCGAAGGTGGCCGTATCGGCGTAGAAATCATGGAAATAGTCGACCGGCCGGCGCTTGAGCTCCTTGAGCAAGGACTTGTAGTCGATGCCGCTCGTGCGCGCGCCGAGCTGATCCCACCCGGGCCCGACGCGCATCTCGAAAAACGGCACCATGCCGCCCGCGTGATGCGTGATGATCTTGAGCGTCGGCATCTCGTCCATCATCTTCGAGAACACGAGACGCGCGAGAAACACGCTCGTCTCATACGGCCAGCCGAACGTCCACCAGATTTCGTACTTCGATCGGTCTTCGGTCAAATAGTCGGCGCTTTGCGCGCCGCGCGAGGGGTGTACCCAGATCGGCTTGTCGTATTCGACCATGCGCTTGAACAGCGGCCGAAACTCCGGGTCGTCGAGCGGCCTGCCGGCGACGTTCGTATAGATTTGAATACCGACGGCGCCGAGCTCGTCGATGGCGCGCTCGGCTTCGGCGAGGGCGGCGTCGACGTCGTTCATAGGCAACTGCGCAATGAACGCGGGGAAACGGTCGGGATACTTGTCGACGAGCTCCGCCATCCCGTCGTTCGCAATCACGGCGAGCTCGCGCGCCACGGCGGGCGGCCCCATGATCTCGAGCGGCGGCGAGGCGAGCGACAGCACTTGCTGATAGTCCTCGAACATATCCATGACGCGGAACCGCTCGTCGAGATCGACCATCATCGGCACGTCGTTGCTGCGCATCGTGATGTCGCGAATCGGGCTGACCTCGGTCAGATGCGCGTGAAAGGCCTTCGGCCAAATGTGGTTGAAGATGTCTAGCTTGCGCACGATACGATCCCCTCTTTCCGGGGCGGGTATAGTAAGGACATGCTCGGGGTACAACAATAGCGACGGCGCGGCAAAGCGAAAGAAGCGAAAGGTCACGCGTGAAAGCAGTCGTGCTCGAAGCCTTCGGCGGACCCGAGGTCTTGAAGATCGGCGACGTGGCGCCGCCGGCCCCGGGACCGGGGCAAGTTCTGATCCAGGTCGCCGCAAGCTCCGTCAATCGTCCCGACATCCTCCAGCGCCAGGGCCGGTATCCGCCTCCGGCCGGTGAATCGGACATCCTCGGTCTCGAGATCGCGGGCACGATCGCAGAGCTCGGTTCCGGCGTGCATGGTTTCTCGGTCGGCGAGGCCGTGCTCGCGCTCGTCGGCGGCGGCGGATATGCGGAGCTTGCGACCGCACATGCCGGTCACGTGCTGCGCAAGCCCGCGACGATGAGCTTCGCGCAAGCCGCCTGCGTCTCGGAAACGTATATCACGGCCTACATGAACCTCTTCTTGGGCGCGCGCCTTGCCCCCGGCGAATCGGTGTTGGTCCATGGCGGCGGTGGAGGCGTCGGAACCGCGGCGATCCAGCTCTGTAAAGCGCTGAACCCGACGGGACCCATTTTCGCCACGGCCTCGCCCGCGAAGGTCGCGCGCGTGGCGGCCCTAGGGGTGCACCGCGTCATCGATTACACAAGCGAGGACTTCGCGGCGGTCGTATTGGCCGCCACGGGCGAGCGCGGGGTCGACGTCATCCTCGATCACGTGGGCGCCTCGTATCTCGCGCCGAACCTCAAGGCCCTCGCCGTAAACGGCCGGCTCGCCGTCATCGCAACGATGGGGGGACGCGAAGCGACGCTCGATCTCGGCAGGCTCATGGTCAAGCGGCAGGCGATCCTGGGTTCGGTGCTCCGGCTGCGCCCGATCGCGGAGAAGGCCGCGATCATCGCCGCGTTCGAGCGCAACGTAATGCCCCTCTTCGCGTCCGGGCAGATCGCGCCCATCATCCACGCGGTGTATCCGATCGAAGCCGTGGCCGATGCGCACAGGACGATGGAAGCGAGCACCCATTTCGGCAAAATGGTGCTGACCTTCGAACCTCCGGGACGTGACTCGCCATGACCCGCTTGCGGAGCCTTTTGTTCGTCCCCGGCAACAAAGCCGGCATGCTCGCGAAAGCCGAGCACGTCAACGCCGACGTCGTCCTGCCCGACATGGAAGACTCGGTGCCCGATGCCGAGAAGGCGAACGCGCGCGCGACCGTCGCGGCCTCTCTGCCGCGGCTCGCGGCCGGCCACGCGCTCGTGGTCCCGCGCGTCAATTCGCTCGCGACCGGCTGGATCGAGCAAGATCTCGAGGCGGTCGTCGGACCGCATATCTTCGGTATCTCGGTCGGCAAGATCGACGACGCCGGCGACTTGAGCGCGATCTCGAATCTCATGACGAAGCTCGAGCGCCGTGCCGGTCTCGCGGCCGGCAGCCTGAAGCTCATCCCATGGATCGAGACGGCCCGCGCGATCGTCCATTGCTACGAGATCTGCACGGCGAGCGCGCGTGTCGTCGGCGCCGCGTTCGGCGCCGAAGACTATACGCATGACTTAAGTGTAGAGCGCCGCGACGACGAGTCGCAGCTTGGCTTCGCGCGCGCGACGCTCTGCACGGCCGCGCGCGCCGCCCGCGTCGCCGCGCTCGACACGCCGTACTTCAAGTTTCGCGATCTCGACGGCCTGCGCTCGACCTCATTGGCCGCAAAGCATCTCGGCTTCAAGGGACGGTTCGCGATTCACCCCGATCAGATCGCGACGATCAATGAGTGCTTCTCGCCCTCCGCGGCGGAGATCGAGCATGCACGGCGCGTGGTTGCAGCGTTCGAGGAGGCCGAGCGGCAGGGGCGCGGCTCGACGTCGCTCGACGGCCGCGTCATCGACGTGCCGGTCGTCAAGCGCGCCCGCGCGCTGCTCGCGTCCCTAGACCCGTCTGCATCGTAGGATGCGAGCTTCGCTCGCGATTCTTGTTCTTTGCGCCGACTGAGAACAGGGATCGCGAGCGAAGCTCGCTCCTACCAAAAGCAGCTACACTCCAGTCTCGCGCTGCGCGATCGCGATCAATGCCCTGATCTCCGCACGCCGCCCAGCGTCGAATATCGGACGCGTTGCGGCGACGGGCGCCCCGAGGGCGCGATTCAGCACGCTGAGCGCCTCTGCGAACCTTTCCTGGTCGAGCAGAAACTCGCCATAGAAGTAGTTCGAGTCGATGTTGTCGGGATCGACCGCGAGCGCCTTCGTGAAATATTCCTCGGCGACGGCGTCGTCGCCGAATCCCAACATGCCGCCCGGCACCTTGAAATACAGCGCGCCGAGCGATGCGTAGACGCCGCCGTTGAGCGTATCGGCATCCATGCGTTCCGCCCGCGTCAGGGCTGCGCGCGCGGCTTTCGCGTACTTCATGGCGCTCATGGCGCTCACTTCACCGGCGTAAGTGCTGAGCACGATCCCCTCCCAAGCCGCGGCTTCGGCGCGCTCCGGATACGCTGCGCTGAACCGAGCGGCATGCTCGACGAGCGTCGCGAACGCCGCTTTGCGCTGCTGCTCGCCGATGACTTGGTAATTCGCGACTTCCCACTCGTGCTGAATCGCGGCGAGCTCGGATTCGAACGACGTTCCGGCGGCCCAGCTTGCGCCGGCGAGGGCCGTCCAGGTGAGCAACGTGGAAATGCGGACGAGACGATGATAGACGGACATATTCCTACTCCTATGCTTGAAAACTCACGGCAGAATCTTGGTCGCTGCGCGGTGGGGGCGCGTGTACCAGCGCGGCGTGGCGGCGAATCACGGGCAGCTGCTTTTTGAGCGCTCGGTCGACGAGGCCGGGCAACACGCCGTTGAGTCTCGCGAAGAAACGTTCCGGCATGCCGAGGAAAGTCTCCGCCTTCTCGTGCCGCAACACGCCTTCGACGGCGTGCGCGACCGTGTCGGGGAAATCCATGCCGACTCCCAGCTCCTCGTTCATGGCTCGGATACGGTCGGTCGCGAGCCGCGTGCGCGTTGCGCGCGGCGCGACGTAGTGCACACGGATCGACGTATCGGCGAGCTCCCGCCGCAACGCCTCCGTGAAACCATGAATCGCAAACTTGCTCGCCGAGTAGGCGCAAAAGCCCGGATAACCGATCGATCCGAACGTCGATCCTACGTTGACGATGTGCGCGCTTTCCGTACGCATGAGCACGGGCAGCATGGCGTGACACAGGAGCATCGGCGCGAGTGCATTGATACTGAGCGTCTTCTCGATGTCCGCGCTCGACTGGTCTACCAGCATCCCGAAGGGATTGATCCCAGCGAGATTGATCAGGACGTTGATGCCGGCCGCTTCGGCGCGCACGCACAAGGCCGTTCTGTCTTGCTGCGTCGTCACGTTGGCGGCGACTGCCGTCACGGCCGTTCCGCGCAGCGCGGCATCGGCGGCGAGGCGCGTGAGCGCGTCCTGCCTCGAGTCCGTGAGCAACAGCTTGGCCCCGGATCGTGCAAGCCGCTTTGCGACTGCCGAGCCGATGCCGCCGGCGGCGCCGGTCAGGAGAACGCGAGCGTCTTCGAGCTTCATGCAACTTCCCTCGTTTTCGTGCCGGCTTCCTGAGCGGCGGGCCGCGGCAGGCTTCTGAATACGTCTCCATACAGCTTGAACATGACGCGCGCGCAGTGCAGGACCGCGGCGCGGTCGTCCTCGTGATCGAACCGGTCCACAAGGCGCTCGAAATCCGCAATGTGCTTGACGTCGACGCTGCCATGCGAGAGCAGATAGCTGAATGCCCGCTTCGGCAACGCAAGACGCTCGGCAATGATTTGCGCCGCACGCGTGGCGATGGCGACGCTCGTTCCCTCGAGAACGAACACCATGCCGAACAATCCCACGGGATTGACGCGTTGAACGGTGTCGTAGGCGTAGCTCACCATGAGCTCCGTGGCGAGATTCGGGCCGCGCCGCCGCGCTGCCGCGCTGTCCCCGCCGCACGCGTCGATGTCGTCGAGGATCCACTGTTCGTGGCCATATTCTTCCTCGACGTATTCGACGATTCCGCCGCTGAGCCACGCGAGCCGTTCGGGCAAACGGCTTCCGCAAGCCATGAGCAGCGGCACTGTGTGCTTGACGTGGTGGTAGGCCTCGGTCAGAAACGCGACATACGACGTAAGACTCACGCGTCCCGCGAGACAATCGGCGATCACGGGACTCGCGAGGAGCTGACTGCGCGCGGCCGCCGTCGCGTGGCCCAATTCCGCAAAGAAGCTCACGATTCTTTTTCCACCTAGGCCAACCGGCGGACATGGCCGTCATAGCAAGCGTCGATCCGCTCGCGATAGCGCCGCCAGATCGCCGCTCGTCGATTGCGTCCGTTGTCGGTCAGCAGACCGTTGGCCGGCGTAAACGGCTCGGCCGTGAGCCACCGGTGAATGCGCGCGTAATCCGGGAGACGCGTGTTGGCGGCGTCTACCGCTGCCTGAATATCGGCGGGGTCATGCCGGCCGCTCGCCGGTACCACGACGGCCACGTTCCACGGGCGCGCCTCACCGAACAACGCCGCTTGGCCGATTTGCCGCGATTGCTTGAGCTCGGCCTCGACCCAGTCCGGAGAGACGTTGCGGCCGAAAGACGTGATGAAAATGTTCTTGCTTCGGCCGTCGATGTAGAGGAATCCGTCATCGTCGAAGTGCCCCGTGTCGCCCGTGGCAATCTCCGCGGCCGCGTGCGAGGTCGCTCCGAGATAACCCGCCATCGGCGCGCCCGAGACGAAGATCTCAGCGTCCGCGCCGATGCGGATCGCAGCGTGCGGCAGCGGCCGTCCGACACTGCCAAGGCGACGCGCGCCGGGAGCGTTGAGCGCGACGACGGAAGCGCACTCGGTCAACCCATAGCCTTCAAAAATGGGCAGGTCGAGACGCTCCGCGCGCTCGAGCAGCGAAGCAGCGACGAAGCCGCCGCCGACCGCGGCAAAGCGCAACGACGCCGGTCGCGGCGCGCCCTGCTCGAGCGCGACGACGACACCGGCGAGCATTTGCGGCAAGAGAATCACGCTTTGCGGCGCATGCGCGCGTAACGCGCGGAGCAGGCCGGATACCTTAAGCGCAGCGGCGCCTTCGTAGCCGACGTCGGGCATCCGCGGCAGCACGATTTCGGCGCCCTGCAACAGCGGCGCGTAGATCCCGGCAATGTTCTCGAGCAGCGTTGCGAGCGGCAATACGCACAGGTGCCTGCCGATCCGCAGCTCTTGCGTGGCAACGCACAACGAATGCGCCACGCGATCCATCGCGGGCTGTGAAAGGCAGACGCCTTTCGGACGACCCGTGGTGCCCGAGGTATAGCTGATCTTCGCCGTGTGCGCAGGCAGCTCGTGAATGCGCACTGCGCCTCGAATCATTGCGATCTCGAGCTCTGCGCCGATGGGCTCCATGCGATCAAGCGCCGCGTGGGGAAACCCGCGGCCGCCCACCGCGTCGACAACCACGGCTTGCGCGCCGCTGTCCGTGATGACGTGCTTGATCTGATCCGGCGAAAAAAAGGCCGGGAGCGGAACCAATACAGCCCCGGCAAGCTGTGCCGCGAAATCGACCGCCACCCACTCGGGGCCGTTGTCGGCAGCGAGCGCGAGAACGCGAATGCCGCGCCGTCGGATGACCTCGCTTATCGCGAGCGCCCGTTCAAGCAGCCCGCCGTAACTCAAGTCCGCATGAGCGCTCCGCAGCGCAAGCGCGCTCGGCCTCGCGGCCGCGCGGTGGCGCAGCGCGTCGAGCACGGACCTCATGGGACAGCTCCTCGTTGCGCAGCCCTTTCGGGCATCCACGCCCGCAAGCGCGGCAACCATCGGGGCACGCTCGCACAGTACGCGTCGTAGGCGTTCCCGAAGCGGGCGCGCAGGCCAGGCTCCTCGGAAGCGCGGATGTAAATCATGTTGACGAGCATGAAGAGCACGAGCCAGCCGGTTAGCGCGAGCGAATTGAGCAGCACGCACTCGGCACAGAGAATCATGAACAGGCCCGTCTTCATGGGATTGCGCACGTGGCGATAGACGCCTTCGGTGATGAGCACGCGGGCCGGATCCCAAGGCGCCAGAGTGCCCTCGCCGATGCACGCTATGAGGCCGATGGCGCGATACACGAGAACGACCCCGACTCCGAGCAGCGCCACGCCGCCCAGGCCTCCGAGCACGTCGCGCACGTGCGGCATCGTCGTCAGCCACGCGAGGTCGGCATCCTTTGTCCAAGCGATAATGAGCGCCGGGATCATGATCGTGTTCGTGACGGGGAGCAGCAGGATTGCACGCAAGTGCCTCCAACCGGTGACGGCTCCGCGATCGCGCGCGTCCACAAGACGCACTACCGAGCTCTCGAGATCGAGTCGAGGACGTCGAGGCCGTCGGCGAGGCGGCCCGCCATGACGACCGGCTCATGGTCGTAGTAGGAGCCCCACTCGTATTGCGCGTCGCCGAGCAACGTCTTATCCGCGACGCACAGAGCCTGCGGCTCGAGCTTGAGGCGTTTGAAGACGTTGAGAACGGTATCGGCACCCGTGAATGTCACCCAAGAAAAGCCCGCATGAAGGAGCCAAGGAACGAGGGCAATCACGATCTCCATCGCGGCGCGGCCGTTGCGGCAGGCCAGGCTCCCGACCTCGACTATACGCGTGCGCGGAACGTGAGCGCCGAGCCTGGCGGCAATCGTGTCTTCGATCGGCCGGCGCGTGTACGTCTCGAGAAACAGTCTTTCGATGGCGGCACTGCGGATTCCGACCGCGGCGCGGACGTCGCCGTTCGGCTCGTACGTCGCGAGCAACGTCGGCATGAAGTGCCTTAGCTCCGCGCCGAAATGCCGGTGAAACGCCGCGCGGACGAATGCTTCAACGTCTGCGCGTCGCGACGACCAGCGCGAATGAACGATGAGCTCGGCCCTCTGCGGCCGGTCGGGTGCCGCGGTCGCTATGCGCGGGGAGTAAACGTACGAGGAAGCATCAGATACCCTGTCCATGGGCTCGGGATTCATAAGACCTCTCGCAATTCCAGTGCTCGAACGATTAGACGCCGGCCTCGCGAGAAAGCATTCGCGCAAATCGATGATGCGGCATTACGAATAGGTAATGTCGTCGATTTCGCCCACCGCCGAACGACTATGGAGCATCATGCGAGCCATGGCCGAGAAAGCCGCCCCCGACGTGAGCGAGATCGTCGCCGCCGTTTACCGCGCAGAGTCGCGCCGGGTCCTCGCGACCTTGATTCGCGTCCTGCGTGATTTCGACCTCGCCGAGGAAGCGCTGCACGAAGCTTTTCGGGCCGCCGTGGAGCAGTGGCCGAGCGAGGGCGTGCCCGACAACCCGCGCGCTTGGCTCGTGTCGGCCGGGCGGTTCAAAGCGATCGACAATTTGCGCCGCCGGTCGCGCTTCGCCGCCTCGGAGGCCGAGATCGCCGAAGAGCTTTACGAAGGCACCGAGGGCGTGACTATGGCGCTCGACGAGGATCTCGAGGACGACCGGTTACGGCTCATCTTCACGTGCTGCCATCCCGCGTTGCCGCCCGACGCACAGGTGGCGTTGACGTTGCGCGAGGTGTGCGACCTCACGACCGAGGAGATCGCGCACGCGTTCTTAACCGCACCGTCGGCGCTCGCGCAACGCATCGTGCGCGCCAAGAACAAGATCCGTGTCGCGCGCATCCCGTATGAGGTTCCGGCCCGTACCGAGCTGCCGGAACGGCTCGACAGCGTGCTGCGCGTGATCTACCTCGTGTTCAACGAGGGCTACTCCGCGTCGTCGGGCAGCTCGGTGACGCGCCGCGAGCTGTCCCAAGAAGCGATCCGCGTCGGCAAGCTGCTGCTCGAGCTCCTGCCGGAGCCCGAGGTCATGGGATTGCTCGCGCTCATGCTGTTGCACGAGTCCCGGCGTGCGGCGCGTGCGGCGCCTTCGGACGAGCTCGTGTTGCTCGAGGCGCAGAATCGAGCTCTATGGGACCGCACGCTCATCACGCAGGGCACGGCGCTCGTGACGCAGGCGCTCGCGTCGCGCCGGTTCGGTCCCTACACACTGCAAGCGGCGATCGCCGCCGTGCATTCCGAGGCCGAGACAGCGGCGCAGACCGGCTGGGCGGAGATCGTCGGCCTCTACGACGTGCTGCTGCGTGCCGATCCCTCCCCTGTCGTCGCGTTGAACCGCGCCGTAGCGGTCGCGATGCGCGACGGTCCGGCGGCCGGCCTCGCGCTCGTGGAAAGCCTGCTTGCGGACGGCGCGCTCGCCGACTATCACTTGGCGCACGCGGCGCGCGCCGATCTGTGCCGGCGCCTGGGCCGCACGACGGACGCACGTGCATCGTACGAGCGAGCGCTCACGCTGACACAGCAGCAACCCGAGCGGCGTTTTCTCGAGCGGCGGCTCGCGGAGCTTCGAACCTGAACCAGATGAACGACTGGAGAATGCCATGAAATATTTGGCTCTCGTGTATTACGACGAGAGGATCATCAACGCCATGACGCAACGCGAGTGGAAGTCGCTCGTGGGCGAGTGCCTCGCCTGCGGCGAAGGACTGCGCGGCAGCGGTCACATGCAGGGCGGCGAAGCTCTGCAGCCCGTGGATACGGCGACGACCGTACGCGTCCGCAACGGCAAGGTGTCGACGACCGACGGCCCGTTTGCCGAAACCAAGGAACAGCTTGCCGGTTTCTATCTGCTCGAAGCGCGCGACTTGAACGACGCGGTCCTTGCCGCCGCGAAAATTCCGCCGGCCCGGCTCGGCAGCGTCGAGATCCGCCCCGTGCGCGATCTGCTCGCTGTTGTCGATTCGTAGGAGCGGCGTCTCGCCTCGATTCCTAAATCGCGGCGGGACGCCGCTCCTACTATGCCGTATTCACCTGGAGTGGGCCGTGCGACTGCGGCCGGCCCGCCGCGGCGTTGACGATCTGATCCGTCGTCACGGGGATTCGATTGAAGTAATGCCCGCCGAGAGCATCGGCGATCGCGCACAACAATGCCGCGGAGCCTGCGCCCATGACCGGCTCGCCGATGCCCTTCGTGCCGAGCGGGCTTTGCGGGTCGGCCTGATCGACGGCGCCGCTACGCATGACGGACGGCACGTCGAGATAGCTCGCGGGCTTCGCTTGGTAGAGCCCCACGTTGCCCGGCAATCCGTTCTGCGGGTCGTAGATTTGCCGCTCGAGCGAGGCCATGCCGAAGCCCATGACGGCGCCGCCCTTGATTTGCGTGGCGAGGCCCATCGGATGAATCACGGTGCCGCAATCGGCAACGGCGAGATAGTCGATGAATTCGAACTGTCCCGTCTCCACGTCGAGCTCGATATGTGCGATGCCGACGCAGAACGCGGCCGGCTGTGCCGTGATCGGCATGTTGTCGCGCGCGGCGCCGATGAGCCCGGTGCCCGCGAGCGCCGCCACGGATTCGCGCGTCATGGGATTCATGTCCGCGGCAGCTTCATGACCGTCGAACTTGCCGCCGAGCTCGATCGCGCGCGAGGCCAGAGCCGCGTACGTGAGGCGCTTCGACGGATCGGATTTGAGAACCACAGCCTCGCCGCCGATATCGTAGTCGTCGGGCGCACCGCCCAAATCCATCGCCGCGATTTCCTTGAGCTTCGCGAGCGCGTCCATGGCCGCCGCGTAGTTCGTGCGCGCCATCGTGAACGAGGTGTTGCTGCCGAACTGGCCGATGTTCCACGGCAAGTTCTTGCGCGTGTCGCCGCGCTCGACGACACAGTTGTCCCAGTTGTACTTCAACACCTCGGCGGCAATGCGCGACGTGCCCGTATGCGAGTACGTGCCGAGATTGCCGACGCCGGTGTGAATATGCAGCTTGCCGTCGGGCATGATGCGCACGAGGCCGTCGAAGCCCGCGAACCCGGCCGGGTGAAACGCCTGCCCGATGCCGATGCCGGTCACCTTGCTGCCGTTGCGCCGGCCGCGCAACGCTTTCTTCGTTTCCCAGTCGAACGCTGCAACGGCTTGCTCGAGCGCCTCGCCGAGATAGCAGCTCGTGACGGGAGCCTGCGCGCCGCCGACACGCGCGTTGCGCGGCGGCTTGTTGACACGGCGGATCTCGAGCGAGTCGAGACCAAGCTGGCGCGCCGCTTTGTCGATCAACGGCTCGACGATCGAGACCGTCTGATTGTGCCCCGGGCCGCGTTGCGCGGAGCGAGGCGGCGTGTTCGTGAGGACCGAGATGCCGCGCCAACGCATTGCGGCCGGCTGATAGAGCACCGAAACCGTGTCGCCCGAGGACGGCCAATCGGGGAAGCCCGTCGTCGGCCCATTTTCCTGAACGACATACATATCGACGGCTTTGACGCGTCCGTCGGCCGCAAAGCCCATCTTGATACGCCCCTGAAACCCGGTCCGGGCGTAACCCAAGAAATACTCCTCGGCGCGGCTCATGCGCAGCATCACGGGCCGATTGATCTTCTTCGCCATGTGCGCCGGAATCGACATTACGGGATACGCGCTACCCTTCGAGCCGAACCCGCCGCCGCAGGTCTCGGCGATGTAGACGAGCTCCTGCGGCGTGATGCCGATGAAGTTCGCGAGATCGGGAACGACGAAGCTCTGGCTTTGCGTCGACCCGTAGACGAAGCACTTGCCGTTCTGCCAGTAGGCCATCGCGGACCGCGGCTCCATCGAATGATGCGACGTGCCCGCCGTCACGAACGTCTCGTCGAGCACGAGCGTGCACGCCGCGAGCTCGGCGTCGACGTCGCCGAACGACCATTCGGCGATGGGCTGGCCGGTCATCGGCAACTGGCTCTCGGTTGCGCTACCGAAATCCGCGGCCGTCCACTTGATGCTCATGAGCCGCGGCGGCCCCGTGAGACGGTTGTCGACGCAGTTGCCGTCGAGGCGCGCGTCCTTGCCGCCCGGAAACAGACTTTCGAGCGGGTCGACCGTGAACGGTAATTCCTCGAAATCGACGACGATGGCTTCGAGCGCTCGAGCGGCCGTGGCCTCGTCGATGGCGGCGACGGCGAGAATCGGCTGGCCGACGAACATCGGCTCGTTGGTGAGGATCGGCTCGCTCGGCGCCGGCAGCTGCGGCACTTCGTCGGCCGTGAGAATGCCGTAGACATTCTCCATCGCGAGCGCTGCGCTCGCGTCGACGCTGCGCACGCGGGCATGCGGCATCGGGCTCAAGAGCAGCTTGCAGAAGACCATGCCGTCGAAGCGTATGTCCTCGGCGTACTTGGCTTGGCCCGTGACTTTGCCGCGCACGTCCGGTGGGATGAAGTTCTTGCCCAACAGATCGTAAGCCATGGCGTCGTTCCTCCAATTCCGGCCTCAAGGTATACCATAGGTAGCGGTAATTTAGGGAGATCAGGATCCATGGCACAGAACAAGCCCTTGTGGGGCGAGAACGTATTGGTCGAGTTCGACGAAGGCATCGCCTGGGTGACTTTGAACCGGCCGGCCAAGCGCAACGCGATGAGCCCCGCGCTCAACGAGGAGATGCTGCGCGTCGTGACGGCGCTTGCGACGGACGAGCGCTGCGGCGTCTTCGTTCTCACGGGCGCCGGCGAATCCTTCGCCGCGGGCATGGACCTCAAGGAGTACTTCCGCATGACCGACGGCGCGCCCGATACCATCCTGCTTCATGTGCGGCGCACGGCCGAGGAGTGGCAGTGGCGGCGGCTGCGCGATTACCCCAAGCCGACGATCGCGATGGTCAACGGCTGGTGCTTCGGCGGGGCGTTCACGCCGGTCTGCGCCTGCGATCTCGCCATCGCCGCCGAAGAGGCCGTCTTCGGCCTCTCCGAAATCAACTGGGGGATCCTCCCGGCCGGCAACGTCACGAAGGCCACGATGGAGACGATGGGCTATCGCAACTCGCTCTATTACGCGATGACCGGCGAATCGTTCACGGGCAAAAAGGCCGCCGAGATGGGCCTCGTCAACGAGGCCGTGCCGCTCGCTTCGCTTCGCGAACGCACGCGCGCGCTCGCAAAGACGTTGCTCGAGAAAAACCAAACCGCGCTGCGCGGCGTCAAGATCGCGATGAAGCGCGTCAAGTACATGGATTGGGAAGTCTCGGCCGACTATCTGTACGCGAAGATGGGCGAGGCGCTGCAACTCGGCGCCGGCAAGAACCGCGAGAACGCGATGAAAGCGTTCCTCGACGACAAGACTTTCCGCCCCGGAGTCGAGCACTTCAAGGGCACGAAGTAGCCCAATGTTCGAAAGGCTGGAAAGAAAGGGAATTCAAGTCCTTGCGTTACACCATGTTGGAATCCAGAAGCAGGTCGTCACTGTCTAGATTGGAGGAACGATGACGGCAAAGGTCTACAACATCGCGGAGCCAAATCCCTCGGAGGATCTCTTGGCAAGAATGACCGGGCAGTACTCCACGATTCTGGCCGATCCCCCATGGCAGTTTCAGAATCGCACGGGGAAAATGGCTCCGGAGCACCGTCGCCTTCTGCGCTATCCAACCATGGAATTGAAGGAGATTCTGGAGCTCCCCGTCGCAAGGCTCGCGGCAGCACAGTCGCACCTCTACTTGTGGGTGCCGAACGCTCTCCTTCAGGAAGGCCTGCGAGTGATGGGAGCATGGGGGTTTACGTACAAATCAAACTTGGTGTGGTACAAGGTCCGAAAGGATGGCGGTTCTGACGGACGGGGCGTCGGGTTCTACTTTCGAAACGTCACCGAATTGGTCCTTTTTGGCGTTCGTGGAAGTATGCGTACGCTTCCGCCGGGCCGGACACAAGTGAACTTGCTCCCGACCAGGAAGAGAGAACACTCACGCAAACCCGATGAGATTTACGACATCATCGAAGCGTGCTCCCCAGGTCCCTACTTGGAAATTTTCGCGCGATTTCCGCGCCAAGGATGGGCACAGTGGGGCAACGAAGACGTTGAAGAAAACTCCTTTTACGGCGTAGCACGACGAAAAGGTCACGTCGACCCGCAACTCCGCCTGATGGAGACACCGCGCGGTTACGGTACACAGAAGTAAGGCATCGAGGATACGCGGGATGTGCCCGTTTCGTCGACGCGTTCCCGCTGAGTCTGTGGGTTACTAATCGATGCGCACGCGTCACTTCGAGCGCCACTACGCGAGCCGTATCGGCTGGCTGCGGGCGGCCGTGCTCGGCGCGAACGACGGCATCGTTTCTACGGCCAGTCTCCTCGTCGGCGTTGCGGCCGCGCAGGCGACGCATCAGGCCCTCCTCGTCGCCGGTGTCGCGGGGCTCGTAGCCGGCGCGATGTCGATGGCGGCCGGTGAGTACGTTTCGGTGAGCACGCAGTCCGATTCCGAGAAGGCCGATCTCGAGCGCGAGCGCAAAGAGCTCGAGACCGACGTCGAGTTCGAGCGCCGCGAGCTTGCCGCGATCTATCGAGGACGCGGTCTCGACGCATCGCTCGCGAGTCAGGTCGCCGAGCAACTCATGGCGCACGATGCGCTCGGCGCGCATGCACGCGATGAGCTAGGGCTCTCGTCGACGCTCGCGGCGCGTCCGATTCAAGCCGCGCTCGCCTCGGCCGCGACGTTCGCGCTCGGCGCCGCGCTGCCGCTGCTCGCGGTGCTCGTGAGCCCTGCCGAGAGAACGATCCCGGTCGTCGCCGGCAGCTCGCTCGTGTTCTTGGCAGCCTTGGGCGCCATGTCCGCGCACGCCGGGGGCGCGCGCATCGTCGTCGGCGCCGGACGCGTGACGTTTTGGGGTGCGCTCGCGATGGCGATCAGCGCGGCCGTCGGCACTGCGTTCGGCGTGATGTCGTGATAGGCATGGCCCGCTGCAACGGCCTCCATCACGTCAACCTTCGCGTGCCGGCCGACGAGATTGCGGCGCTCACGGTCTTCTACAGCGAGGTCGTCGGCTTGCGCGTCGGCCCGCGCCCGCCGTTCGGCTCACCCGGTGTTTGGCTCTATGCCGGCGAGCGCGCTGTCGTGCACTTGTCGCAATGCCGGCCCGGCGAAGAGCTGCCGCCGGTGGAGCAACGACGTTCGAGCTTCAGTCACGTCGCGCTCGACTGTACAGGCTTCGCGGCGATGGCGCGGCGCCTCCAAGCCAAGGGCATGGACTTCCGCGTCACCGAGGTGCCGCTGACGAAAGAGCGGCAAATCTTCTTTTCGGACCCGTCGGGTACCGGTGTCGAGCTGATCTTCCCGCTCCAGGAAGCGGCCAGCTAGCGGCGTCTCTTGTGGAAGCGGCGTCCCGCCGCGATTCCGAAGATCGCGGCCGGAGGCCGCTCCTACTTTATCGGACGCATCCCGGCAAGCGTTCCCGAAGCGCGGGGCGATCGCAAGAAGGGTGCGTAGGATTGAGCGAACGCAGCACGTTCTCGCGCGTGATCGGCCGATCGGGATTCGGCGCGTGGACGGATATCAACCGGCTCCAGTCGAGTCCGAGACGCTCGAGATTGTCGGCCATGACCATCGTACCGACGACGGGCGGACTCGGCACGGGGTTGTCGGCCGGCGGCAAATTGAACATATCGGCATACGCGACGATGCCGAGGTCCGGCAAGTACGCGACGAGCATGCCGTCGGCATGCGGCAGACCCTTGACGTTGTGCACCTCGACGGTTCGCGTGCCGTCCGTGAACACACGCATGTCGCCGACCGTCTCGATGACGGCGCGCTTGCCCGAGCGCGACATCGCGTCGGGCGCGAGCGTGCGCGGTTGCGCGAGCGCACGTTCGAAGAAGTCCTTGTTGACTTCGTGCGTGACGATCGTCACACCTTCGGCGACGACGGCCGGCAACCCGCTCGTGTGGTCGAAATGATGGTGCGAAAGCACGCCATAGCGGATCGGCTTGTTCGGAATCACGCGTTTCGCTTCTGCCATGACTTGCTGCGAGCGCATTTCGTTTTGCCCGGCCGGCTCGAACATGAAGATGTGATCGTCGAACTCGACGGCTAAAGCCACGTAGCCGCCCGTGATGCGATAAACGCCGTCCGCGAGCCGCTCCGACGCTATGGGCGGCGGCCCTCCCGCAGGCGGAGCGCCGCCGGGCGGGGGCGGCGGGGGTTGCATGAGCGCCGAGAGATTCGCGGGGTTCGCGTCGGCGCCCAAGATCTGCGCTTCGAACGTCGGCCAACCCGCGCGCGACTGCACGATCGTCGTCGGGTATTTGAGCCCGTTGTTGTCGCGATAGTCCGTGTAGCTCGTCTCGACCATGAGGTCGCCGAAAATCGGGTTCTCGACCCAAGTCTCGACTTTGTCGACAAGATTCGTGCGCGCGTTGATGTAACCGACGACGCGGTACGAGATTCCCGACGGCGCCTTCTGCGGTGTTTCCCAGGTCACGACCTCGTAGCGCGTGCCATCGATCGTCTGCGCGCGTCGCGTCGCGTCGTTCGCCGCCGCGCCTTTGAGAAAGCCCCAAGGCGACGTCCAGATCTCGAGGTGCTGCGCCCATGCCGGATTCGCGGGCGTGAAGTACTGATTGAATGGGTTTTGCGCGGCCGCTCCGCCGGTGACGGGCACGGCGAGCGTGACTGCCGTCGTCCGCAACGCGGGTTGCGTGAAATCGATGGTGCGTCGAAAGTCGTTCAAGTTGACTCTCGGCCAGGGGCCGTTCGCATTGTTGTTCTGGCCGAGGTTGAAATTCGCGCCCGAACCGTAATAGGTGATGGAACTGAGACCGCCGACGCCCATCGCGCGCGAGGCATTGGCGATCACGCTGGCCGCGTCCTGCGCGAACGCGGAGAATGACAGCAAGCTCGAGAATGCGACGGCGGCTAGGAGTTTCTTGATCATTGTTTTCCCCTGAGCTTTAGGACCAGTGGCGTCGTGAGTATGTCTTAAACTGCCCGCAGCACACCACAGTCGGTGCGCTCCGTTTGACGCGGCGCACCAAGCTTGACTGCCTCCAGGACGGCATTCAGGCTCTCAAGTCAGCGTGACGAGAAGCGACAATAAGAGGGGAAGCCCATGACGTCTCAGCTCAAGAAATTCCTGATTATGGCTTGCTTGGGATTGATGGCCGCGGTCGGGTTATCCGTGGCGCACGCGCAAGACGAGCCGTTGAAGATCGGCATCATCGGCACGGGGCGTATCGGCGGCGCGCTTGCGAGACACTGGGTCAACGCCGGTCACGAAGTATTCATGTCGTCGCGCCATCCCGAGGAGCTCGAGCCTCTGGCTGCGGAGCTCGGACCGCGCGCGCACGTCGGCACGCCGCGCGAGGCAGCGGCCTTTGGCGAGGTCGTGCTCGTCTCCGTGCCCTACTCGGCCATGCCGCAGATCGGCGGCGACTATGCCGCAGAGCTCGACGGCAAAATCGTGCTCGACACGAGCAACCCCGTCGAGAATCGCGACGGGCCGATGGCTGTCGAAGCCAAACGTAAAGGCAGCGGTATCGCCACGGCCGAGTTTCTCCCGGGAACACGCGTCGTGCGTGCCTTCAACTGCATCCCGGCCGCGTCGCTCGCCAACGAGGCCAACCGGGCTCCCGAGCGCATCACGATTCCGCTCGCCGCCGACGATGCCGAAGCGCTCGCGATGGGGCAGCGCCTCGTCGATGACGCAGGTTTCGATTCGATCGTGATCGGCGGGCTCGAGGATGCGCGGCTGTTCGATCTCGGCGAACCGCTTGCGCGTGGGAACTGGACGGTCGCGCAATTCCGCGAAGCCGCCGCGGCGTTGCGTTGAGGTGAGGTCCGGCGGCGACTTTCCGTGGGAGCGGCGTCCCGCCGCGATCTTGCGGCGCATCTTCTGTAGGAGCGAGCTGCGCTCGCGATCTTGAGACGAATCGCGAGCGAAGCTCGCTCCTACGACTTGTCGTAGGGGTTGTAGCCTTTCGGGCGGCGCTTCGGTTTCGCGCCGTCGCTCTCGTCGGCAATCTCGAGCGCATCGCTATCGAGGCATTTGAGATAGTCGATCGTATCGTCATCCGCGCGGCGCGCCGGCTCTGTCGTTCGCCATTCCAGAACGGGGTTGCCTTTCGCGTCGAACCCGACCTTGGAATGCGTGCTGTTCTTGAGCGACGCCACGCGCCGCGCCTCGGCATCCTTGGCAGCCGATGACTTGGCGGCACGTCGATCCCGGCGCTCCTTGCCACCGGAACCCGGGGCTCGACGATCTTTCTTCGAGGTCACGGGTCGTATTCTACCGCGGCGACTCTGGCGCACAATTGGGCACCGCGGCTAGGATAGATGCATGCGTCCAGCGCATCTAAAGGAGCTCAATCACAGGCCATGGTTCGTTGCGGCTCTAGTAAGCTGGGGCATCGCGCTCTTCGAGTATCGTGTTCGTGCCGTTCGCGCTCTTTTATGTGAAGGAGCCGCTCAAGCTCGATTACCTCTGGGCGGCGTTGTGCATCCTCGGCGCGTGAACGCGTGACGCTCGAGACTTTCATGGCGTTCTGCGCCGTCGAGCTCGTGCTGTGCCTCACGCCCGGTCCCGCCGTGCTGTACGTGATCTCGACGGCGCTCGCGCGCGGTCCCCGCGCGGGGCTCGCGGGCTCGCTCGGCATCGTCGCCGGCAATACCTTCTATTTCGTTCTTTCCGGCATAGGTGTCGCCGCGATCATTCTCGCGTCGAGCACGTTGTTCACGGCCGTCAAATGGATCGGCGCAGCCTACTTGATGTACCTCGGGCTCCGCATGCTGTTCTCGCGGCGGAGCGGCGCGGCGGACGATCGCCCGCCCCTCGTCACGCGCGCGTTCGCGCGCGGCTTCGCCGTGCAAGCCGCCAATCCCAAAGCACTCGCGTTCTTCATTGCGCTGTTGCCGCAGTTCATCGATCCGGCGGCACCCGTGGCGATCCAGGTAGTGGTTTTGGGCGTCGCCTCGCAAGTCATCGAAATTGCGGTGTTGTCCCTTTACGTGTGGGTCAGCGTACGCGCCCGCGCCTACGCTTCCGGGCGCTTCGGTAACGTCGTTCAGCGGCTCGCCGGCGGATTCCTGATCGCGGCGGGCGCGCGCCTGGCTTTCGTGCGCTAACGAGCGTGCGCGATTCCATGTATAACGTAGGTCCCACCGATGTCCGCGTTCAGCCTCAACGAGTTCTACCAACGCAACCGACGCGTCGTCATCTGGGTCATCCTGTTCGTGCTGCTGTGGCTGCTGCGGGACTTCTTCGGCCTGGTATTCCTGTCGTTCGTGTTGGCGATCATCGCCGGGCCAGTCGCGGAATTCGTCAAGCGACGGCTGAAGCTGCCGTACTGGCTGGCCTTGTCGCTCGTTTACCTGCTGTTTCTCGTCGTGCTCGCGTCGTTCGTGCGCTTCGTTGCGCCGAGCGTCGCGTCCGAAGTCAACCGGATGATAGGCAATCTGCCGGCGACGGAGCTGCGCCTGATCGAAACCAAGAACCGCTTCATCGATCGGTATCCAACGCTGCGCCAACCGCTGACCGGCTTTCTGCGCAGCGCCCTGCCGGATGACCTCGCGGTCGCCGTCGATCGACAGCTCGTCAATGAACGTTTACGGCTGACGCTGACCGAGGCGCAGATCGCCGAGGCGACGGAGGCCGATACCCCTCCGACGGGCGTACTGGCAGAGTATTTCAGCCGGCAGGATCAACTCTATCTGAACGCACTGATGACCGAGCAATTTCAGCGCGTTCGGGCGTATGCGCCGGCCGTCATCAACATGCTCTATCGCGTCACTGCGACGATGCTGCTCGCGCTATTGTTCAGCTTCCTGATCCTGATCGACCTCGAGCGCATCAAACGCGGCCTCGGCCGCCTGAAAAACTCACGGATCGGCGATTTTTACGAGGAAGCGGCCCAGCCGATCGCGCGGTTCGGGGTTCTGGTCGGTCGCGCCATCGAGGCGCAGGCCTCGATTGCCTGCGTGAACACCGTGCTGACATTGATCGGCTTGTTGCTGCTCGACATACCGCTGATCGCGATGTTGTCGGTCATCGTGTTCGTCTGCAGCTTCATTCCGGTGCTCGGCGTATTCATTTCCACCATGCCGATCGTCCTGGTGGCACTGAACGCCGGCGGATTCTCACTGTCGCTTGCCGCCATCGGCCTCGTCATAGTCGTGCACGCAATCGAATCCTACCTGCTGAATCCCATGATCTACAGCCAGCATCTGAAGCTCAACCCGGTTCTGACGCTGATCATTCTCTACGTCGGCTACCACGTGTTCGGCCTATGGGGCATGTTGCTCGGCGTACCGGTCGCTCGCTATTTCATTCACGATGTTCTCGGCGTTCCGTTCCGGGATCGCGGCGCACCGGTTAAGTGATTGTCGTCGCGGGTTTGCCCGGCGGCCGAATAATACTAGGGGCGATTCTGAGCAGCCCCGCGACCGAGCATGGGCAATTGATCGAGGCCATTGCGCCTCGACCATCCGAGCAGAATATCGAGTCTCCAATACTCTTGCCGGTACGGCAATCGAGGCAGCGGCGTCAGTCCAAGCCGCTCAACGCGCAGTTGACAATCGCCGACGCTGCGCATCCCGAGCTGCTCAGGGGTCACGACTAGATGCCGGCTTTGCCACTCGGAGCTGGCCGGCCGGAGGGAATCGAGCATCGGGGGAAGCTCTACGCAGGTAAGTGTCTGCCATTGTACGCCTTCGCCGCCGCACCCGTGCGAATAAGAACTCGCTCGCTACCGAGCACGCTCGGCGGCGCGGGACTGCGAGCCTTGTCGCGGTACATGGCGAGGTCCGACACCTGCATCAGCTCGCCGTAGCCTTCCCCGTCGAGGGGAGAGACGGCCATGCCGATGCTCGCCGTGATCTTGATTGCGATGCCGTCGATGTCGTACGGCCTTGCCAGATGAGCGCGAATCTTCTCTGCCGCCGCAACCACGCATCTGCGGCCTTCGAACTCCGGCAGCAGCACGACAAATTCGTCGCCCCCGTAACGGCATGCGGTGTCGGATGCACGGATACAGGCGGTCAGGCGCGCCGCCACTTGCTGGAGGAGGTCATCCCCCGCCGCATGCCCAAGCGCATCGTTGATGCCCTTGAATCCGTCCAGATCGAGGAACACCAACGCCACGCGCTTGTGCCGCCGTGCTCCCCCGGCCACCGCTTGGTTGAACCGGTCCGCCAAAAGCCGGCGATTGGGAAGACCGGTCAGCTCGTCGTAGTGCGCGAACCGGCGCACTTTCTCGACCTCGCGCTCGAGTCGTGCCACGTCTTGCTCGAGCAGCGAATGTCGTATTCGAAGCGCGTCGATCTGCTGCAGCGCTGCGCCCAGTGCTTGTCCGCTGCCCGCGAGGTCGTCGTCGAGCGCCCGAGCTGGGGCGCCCCCGTTCAGGGTTTGTGCTCTCATCCGCGCTCCACCGGGCCGTCGTCTATCCGTTCACTCTAAATCGGCGTCTGATCGCGAGCCCCAAGCCGCCCAGCAAAGACGCGAGCCCCCCAAGGAGGAGCAACGGCAGCGGGCCGGCGGTATCCGGAAGTCGCTGTGCTGTAATGCGGGTCGGCGCGGGCTCTGCTTGTGCCAGTAGCTCTGCAGGTTCCGCCTGCGCCGCCGTCACGGGTGCCGGCACGATCTGTGCCAGTAACTCGGCCGGAGCACCGGGCTCGACAGAGACGGCGAACATCCTCTCGGGGACGTATACGTTCAACTGCTGACCGCGTGTCAGCTCGGAGAACTGATATTCGCGGCCTTGGATGGACACTCGTTGCTCCGGCGCGGGCAACACGGTGATCTCTTCCATCGATCGGCCTTGACGATCCTTGAAATCCATCGTGACGCCGTCGCGATCCCTGCGCACGAATTCAGCATCGAAACGGGCCCATTTCACGCCCTCGACGACGACAACCTCCTGACAACCCTCTCCGATCCGCGGATACTGCTCGAGCAGGTTCTGTTCCCATTCCACGTCGGCGCAAGTCGCCGCCTGAACTCTCGGCTCGGCCAGGTTCCTCGTATCGAGTTGCTGAGCACCAACGGTGCCAGCGCAAATAATGCCGATCAGCGTCGCCGCCAGCCGGACCTCACCCATCGTGCTCATCTTCGTTTCCATTTCCCTTTTTCCTCTAACAGACAATTTAGGCGGCCCGCCGCACTACCTTTAAAAGAGCCAGAAGGATGACGGCTCCCAGAAGGGACACTAGCAATCCGGATAGGCTGAAATTGCCCTGATTGATCGTGGATGTTCCGAAGAAGTTGCTCAAAAGAAATCCGCCGAGAAAGGCCCCGACGATTCCGACCACGACATTGAGAAAGATCCCCTGCCGCCCGTCGGTTCCCATGAGCATGCTTGCTATCCAGCCGACCAATCCGCCAACTACAAGCCAAATGATGATGTACATGGAGCGTTACCTCATTTCTCTACGATGACAGTGACGTTACGCGCGGTTCATACGCAAGTCTGTGCGCTAGCGTACGTAGCGAATCGCGCGGCCGAGGCGTACTACGTGCGCCAACGTACAGACACTCGCGACTAAAAGCCGTGACGATTCGCGTCGGCACTATCGAAGTGCCGATCGTTCCTGAACAAACGCGGAGATCACATGAAGAAGTTTGCGGTGGTAATACCAATGATGTTGCTGCTATTGGCTTGCGAGAAAGAGGGCCCGCTCGAGAGAGCCGGCGAAGAAATCGACGAGGCAGTCGAGGACATCAGAGCCGGCGGCGAAACCACAGAAAATCAGATCGACGACGCCATAGACGACGTGCGCGAAGAGCTCGACGAAAATTGATCGCCGACCGGACCCAGCGGACTATCTTGGACACGACTCCAACGCGGCGCTCATGGAAGCATCTACTTCCCCCGCTGCCGTACCCTCGTGCGGCGCTCGAGCCCTACGTCGACGCGCAGACCATGATGCTGCATCACGATGAGCATCACGCGTCCTATGTGGCCAAGCTGAATGCGACGCTCGAAGACTTCCCAGAGCTTCAGAAGCACGATGCCTGGTGGCTGCTGCTCAACTCGAGCGCTCTTCCCAAAGGTATCCGGGCCTCCATCCGCAACAACGCCGGCGGGCACGTGAACCATAGTCTGTTCTGGCGGGCTATGTCTCCGGCAGCCGGCAGCGCACCGGCGGGCCCGCTCGCCGAGGCGATCGACCGTGATTTCGGGGGGCTCGAGCAGCTCAAGGTGAGATTTGCGGCAGTCGGCGAGCAACTCTTCGGGTCCGGGTGGGTCTGGCTCGCAAGGACGAACCAGGAAGGCGGCGGGCTAGAGATCTATGCGACCTCCGGTCATGACAACCCCATGATGCAGGGGCACTTCCCCATTCTGGTCAACGATGTTTGGGAGCATGCCTACTACCTCAAGTATCAAAACCGGCGCAGTGACTATTTGCAGGCCTGGTGGTCGGTCGTAAATTGGGAAGAGGCCGCCCGCCGCTTTGAGCACTCCGATCAGTCGGCAGAGCAGGATTGGGAGGGCGAGGGCGGCCAAAGGCTGATGACGAGCCGCGTTACTTGATGCGCATATCGTTCTCGACCGAAACCACTCCTTCAATGCTGTTCGCGACCTCGACTGCCTGATTCATCGCAGTCGCGGAGCTCACGAAGCCGCTGAGTTGCACCACTCCCCTGAAGGTCTCGACGTTGACCTCGGTGGCTTTCACTTGCGTATCTCCGACTAGAGCCGCCTTCACTTTCGTCGTGATCCAGCTGTCGGTGATGTACTCGCCGGTGCTGTCCCGCGTTGCAGTGGCCGTGCAACCCAGAACCGCCACCAGCAGGATTGCCGGGAAGAAAGCGCCTAAGCGCGTAAATTTGTTCATGATCGAATTCTCCAACCTAAACTTTGATGCTGCCGCTATTGTCGTCTCTTCCATAAAGGAGCTCTGTGCGTTCGCGTACATACGGCACCGATAACTCATCCGAGGACGCGCTCGTAGGTATTCTTCCCAGCCCGGTAGCAATTGCACGAGACCGCCTCGAGCCCGGCCCGGTCGAGAACGACGATGTCGCCGCGGCTATAGCTGAGCAGGTCTTGCTTTTGCAGCAACCCAGCGGCGTTAGTGACGCCGACGCGGCGCACTCCAAGAATTTGCGCGAGGAATTCGTGGGTAAGATGGAACTCGTTCGAGTGCGCGCGATCGTGCGTCATCAGCAGCCAGCGGGCCAGGCGTGCTTCCAATACATGGAAACTGATGCACGCCTTGGCCTGGGAGAGCTGTTCCAACAGCACGTAGGTGTAACGGTTCAACGCCCGTTGCAGCGCGGGGTTCGACTCTCGCTCGCGGCGAAGCGATGCGGCGGTCATTCGCAGCGCAGCTCCGGAGCCTTGCACCACGGCCCGCAGCGGCGAAATGTCGACGCCGAGCATGAGGGAGACGCCGAGCATGCCCTCGTTGCCGACCAGTCGTACCTCCGGGCTCGGGTGGCCGTCGATCGGCATCAATAAACAGATCATGCTGTCGAGGGGAAAGTAGACATGCCGAATTCGCGCGGCGGATTTCCAAAGGACGTCGGCGAAAGTGAGCTCGACCCGCTGGCAATTCTCGAGCAGCCGTCGACGGCCGGCGGGCGGGAGCGCGGCCAGCAAACGATTCACGACGGGACGCCTTGCCATCGGACGATTGTCCCCTACCTGGCAAGGCCGTCTGTGCCTTAGCACACATAGGACGAGCTGCCGAGCCCCTAGGCGGCGGATTCGCTAAGTGGAATATCCGAAAGAAGCCGATCGAATTCCTTCTTGACCACCGAGTAGCACTCACAGACCTCTTGCTCCAAACGCGGCCGGTCGAGCACTGTAATGCGTCCGCGGTTGTAGCGAATCACACCGGCATCTCGCAGCTTCCCCGCGGCCTCGGTGACTCCCTCGCGCCGCACGCCGAGCATGTTGGCGATGAGCTCCTGCGTCATCGTCAATTCGAGGCTGGCAAGGCGGTCAAGGCTCAGCAGCAGCCAGCGGCAAAGTTGCTGCTCCACCGAGTGGTGCCGATTGCATACGGCCGTTTGCGCCATTTGCGTGATCAACGCCTGCGTGTAGCGTAGCAGCAGGTACATCATCGGTCCGGCGCGCTTGAATTCCTGCTTCAGCAGCTGCGATTTCAACCGATAGCCGTAGCCCGCGCTCTGCACTACGGCCCGGCTCGGCGTGGTTTCGCCGCCCATGAACAGGGATATGCCGAGCACGCCCTCGTTGCCGACTACCGCGATCTCGGCGGACGCGCCGTCCGCCATCACGTAGAGCAACGACACGATCGAGGTCGTCGGGAAGTAGACGTGCAGCAAACGCCCGCCGGACTCGTAAAGGACTTCGCCGAGCGGCATGCGGACTAGCTCCAAATGGGAAGACAAACGCTCGTAGTCGGCCGCCGGCAAGCCGGCGAGAAGGTGGTTTTGCTTTGGCGTATGGGGAGCGGCCATGAACGAGCCCGCGTATCAATCAGAATCGTCCGATCGGCCATAGTACCACTGGCGACGACCCCGATGTGCGGTTCCGGACAATCGCCGCGGGTGGCGGCGAAACCCCGGCTTCCCCCCGGCGCATGCGAGCTCGGCACTCTGTGCGCTACCGTACGGAACGAGTCGACGGTTTGCGTCTAGGATCCACAGTGAATTTGCGTCGAGGAATCCCCAATTCCCGGTCTTGACGGACCTCCCCCCGGCCGCTGGACTAATCGTGAGTTCATTTTATTCCCGTTCGTGGGTCTGGACCCACGAACGGGCTTCTTTTGTGGGGCGGGCCTATTTGGGGGAGATGATGCTGGCGACAAGCAAAAGTCATGACGCGCAACGTGATGCCGGCGCCTGGGCGCGAAAGCTGCGCGAGTATCGCAACGCAGATGCGCTGCGCGGCTCCTATGAGCTCGCAATCACGGCGGCGCCTTTCGCGCTCGCCTGGTTCTCGATGTTCTTGGCGTTAGACCAGGGTTACTTCTGGCTCTACGGCCTGCTGGTCTTGCCCACGGCCGGTCTTCTAGTCCGCCTGTTCATGATCCAACACGACTGCGGCCACGGCTCCTTCTTGCCGAGTAGAACCGGCAACGACTGGGTGGGGCGTGTTATCGGCGTTCTGACATTCACGCCTTATTATCACTGGCGCCGGGGTCACGCCATTCACCATGCGACGTCCGGCAATCTCGATCGCCGTGGCACGGGCGATGTCATTACACTGACCGTTGCCGAGTATCTGGCCCGCTCGGGCTGGGGGCGCTTCTGGTACCGGCTTTATCGTCATCCCGCCGTGATGTTCGGCCTCGGTCCCATTTATCTTTTCGTGTTGCGGAATCGTCTACCGATCGGCTTCGAGCGGGCGGGGTGGAGGTCATGGCTCAGCACGATGGCCACCAACGCGGCGATCGTTGCCGTGGTGGGCGCGATGATCTGGATCGTCGGCCCGCGCTCGTTCATCTTGATTCACGTGCCGGTCGTGCTCTTGAGTGCCGCGGCGGGCGTCTGGCTCTTTTATTTGCAGCATCAGTTCGAGCAAACATACTGGGCGACGACGGACGGCTGGAATGCATATGAAGCAGGGCTCCATGGAAGCTCCTACTACGATCTCCCGAGAGTTCTGAAATGGTTCACGGCGAACATCGGAGTGCACCACGTGCATCATCTGGCGAGCCGGATTCCATACTATCGCCT
>Ga0209320_10000122_pt1 | contig 39751 bp, 38 predicted proteins | sample Rifsed13ft4_FD_184008 | JGI IMG/M metagenome (GOLD analysis project Ga0209320, IMG submission 184008) | Soil microbial communities from Rifle, Colorado, USA - sediment 13ft 4 (version 2) | ecosystem: Environmental > Terrestrial > Deep subsurface > Rock core/Sediment | place: Rifle, Colorado... | reverse complement strand
GCCCCGATGGCCAGGCCGAGGATCGAGACCACGACCGCGAGCGAGACGAGCGGCGGGATGTGCAGGAACCCTGCGCTGAGGAGCTTGGCACCGACGAACACGAGCACCATGGCGAGCCCCACCCTGAGATACCGGAAGCGCGCCGCCGCCTCTGCCAGCAGGAAGTAGAGCGACCGCAGGCCGAGGATCGCGAAGGCGTTGCTCGTGAAGACCACGAACGGGTCAGTCGTGACGGCGAAGATGGCGGGGATCGAGTCGACGGCGAAGACGAGGTCGCTGAACTCGACGACGAGCAGCGCCAGGAAGAGCGGTGTCGCGGCGAGGCCCCCCGCCACCCGAACGAAGAACGCCTGGTCGTGGAAGCCGTCGGTGACGCGCAGGTGCCGTCGGGCGAACCGGACGAGGACGTTGTTCTCAGGATGCGGTTCGTGCCCGGCCCGGGCGACGAGCATCCGGAGGCCGGTGAAGACGAGGAACGCGCCGAACACGTAGAGCACCCAGTGGTACTGCGCGATGAGCGTGGCGCCGGCGAGGATCATCAGCAGCCGCATGACCAGCGCGCCGGCGATCCCCCAGAAGAGGACCCGGTGCTGGAGGGTGCGCGGGACGGCGAAGGCGGCGAAGATGAGGGTGAAGACGAAGACGTTGTCGACGCTCAGCGAGTACTCGATGACGTAGCCGGTGAAGTACTCGACCGCCGTCTCCCCGCCCCGCACCAGGAAGATCCCGATCCCGAAGAGGACGGCCAGCGTGACCCAGACCAGGGTCCAGGCGAGCGCCTCGCGGGCGCCGACGACATGGGCCTGGCGATGGAAGACGCCGAGGTCCAGCGCGAGCGCGACGACGATGAAGAGCGTGAAGCCGGCGCCGAGGAGGATGGTCTGGTCCAATGGGTGGGTCCTTCGGATCGGAGAACGGCGGCCGGAGGGGGCCGGCCGCCATGTTGGGGGGAGCTGGTGGCCCGTCGGCCGCGATCAGCGACCGGCGGGCCTCGGGAACGACTGGTCGTCGGGCGCGCCGGATCGCCTTTCGGCGGTCGGTCAGCCAGGAGTCATTGTCGTGCTCCCTGCTTCAGGCAAACAAGGCCAAGATGTGGCAGATATCGACGTCGTATCCTGCTTGTATGAAGCAAGAGACGCACTCGTCGCCGCCGTACGCCCGCCTGCTCGAAGGCCTCCGCCCGGAACTCCCCTCGGTCGCCGCGGAGATCGTCAGGGACGTCGCCCGCCCCGGCGAGGACCTCGCGGCGCTGACCGCCGCGACACGCGCAGCGGTCGAGTCGATGGTCGCGGCCCTCATCGGGGCCGAGGAGTTCACCGAGGACAGTCTGTCCGCGCTCCGGTCCAGCGGCGCACGCGCGGCACGCGAGGGCGAATCCCTCCAGCAGCTCCTCGATCGGTACCTCACGTCCGGGTGGGTCCTCTGGGCGGCTGCGACGAGCCGATCCACGGCAGCCCCGGCCGCCCTCTCCGCGCTGGGGACGGCGCTTCTCAAGGCAGGCGACTCGGCCGCCGCCGCCCTGGCCGAGGGCTACGGGGGCGCCGAGCGGCAGATCGCCGCCCGAAGCGGCGCCGCTCGCCGCGAGTTCCTCGACGAGCTGCTCGCGCTGCCGCCCGACGATCCGGCCGCCGCGGCGCGGATCATCCGCCGGGCCACCCATCTCGGACTCGCGCCGAGCGACGGGTACCGGGTCCTGGTCGTCGGGATGGGCCGTGAGATCGAAGACGAAGGGCCGGAGATCCTGCGCGTGGCACTCGCCCTGGACCGGCCGAGCCGCGCGGGGCGTGACGGTGCGACGAGCATGCCGATCATCGCCGCCAAGGAAGGTCGCCTCGTCCTGCTGGCGCGGGCGGGCCGGCCGGGTGCCGCCGTGCTGGACCCGGTCCTCGACGAGCTCGCCGGGCCGCGCGGCTGGATCGCCGTGGAGGGGCCGGCCGCCACGGACCTGGCCGCGGTCGCCGGGTCGTTCGGCGCTGCCCTCGACGCGCTCCTGGTCGCACAGCGGCTCGGGCTTCGCGGGCGCCTGGCCAGCGACGACCTGCTCCTCGAGCGGGCACTCCTCTCCGACGAGCGGCTACTGCGCGCGGCGGTCGACCGCGAGCTCGGCCCGATCCTGGGCGCGCCCCGCAACGGCGAGGAGCTCCTGCGAACGGTCGGCGCGTACATCGCGTCTCGCCAGAACCTCCGCACAGCCGCCCGCGAGCTGGGGGTCGGCGTCCGGACCGTCAGCTATCGCCTCACCCGTGTCGAAGAGCTCCTCGGCCGGCCGCTTGCCGGCGAGATCGTGCTGCGCATGACGACCGCGCTCCTCGCCCGGCGGCTCCTCGACCCCGACGCCGGCGGCGGGCGTCGGCTCGGACCGATGACGTCACCGTGACCGACTCGGCAAGTCAGCCCTCTCCCAGCACGGCCCCCAGCTGCCCCAGCACGCGGGCCGTGGCGCCCCAGATGCGGTGCTCACCGACGGGGAAGGCGCCGTAGCGGAGGCGCCAACCGTCCCGCTCGGCCTCCACGATCTCGATCGGCGCCTGGGGCAGGAAGTGACGGACGGGAACCCGCAGGATGGCGGCCACCTCGCGCGGGTCCGGCGTCAGCGCCGGGTCGCGCGCTGCGACCGCCACGATGGGCACGAGCAGGAAGCCCGAGACGCGCACGTCGACGGTCCCCAGCCGCCCGATCACCTCCACCCCGGCCGCCTCCGCGTCCAGCCCCACCTCCTCGGCGGCCTCGCGCAGCGCCGTGCCCACCGGGAAATCGTCGCCCGGGTCGGCGGCGCCGCCGGGGAAGCTGACCTGGCCGGCATGGCGATGGTCGCCGGCCGGCCGTTCGATGAGGACGAGGTGGGCCTCGCGGTCCGCCCCCGGGTAGATGAGCACCAGCACGGCCGCATCGCGCGGCGGCTCGCCGGCCGGGCGGCGAGCCCAGGGCGGTACCTCGCCGGGCTCCACGATGGCCACCGGGTCGAGCGCGTGGGGGCCCGCGGGGAGCGGATCCGGCAGCGTGATGAGGCGGCGGCGCGCCTCCTCGAAGCGCATGGCGCTCAGCCCGCCCGCGCCGGCAGGCGGAAACCGAGCCCGCGCAGCGGTGGCCCGGTGGCCACGCCCCGGCCGAGGGCGAGGACCCCGAAGCGTCCCAGCGCGGCTGGATCGAGGAGGCGCACGACGGCAGCCCTGGCCGCCGCGTATCCGGCGTGTGTCAGGCCCGGCCGCGACTGCAGCTCGACGAGGAGGTCGCCCAGGCCCAGCCCGGTGAGGAACTCGGCCTGCGTCGTGCGCCCGAGGACGTCGAGGCCGGCCTCTTCGGCGACCCGCTCGAGCGTCGTCCAGTCCACGTGCGCGGTCATGTCCTGCTCGCCCACGCAGCGATATGGGTCGTCGCCGGCATGGTGGCGGCGGTAGGTGCGGAGAAGCCCGCTGGCTCGCTTCGCAGCGTCGTAGAGCTGAGCGGCGGGATGCCCGTAGTCGATGACGAGGGCGTAGCCTCGCTCGAGCCGGGCGCCGAGCCCCCGCAGCCAGGCCTGGGCGGCCAACCCCACCTCCGCGACCTGGCCCTCGACGAGCCGAACGCCGGTGCTGTCGAGGGTCGCGCCCAGCTCCGGCGTGGAGGGGGGAAGCAGCTCGTCGGCGAACCAGCCGTCGCGCCACGCGACGTTGATCTCGAGGAGCTCACCGTTACGGACGGTCAGGCGGTGGACCGGCAGCGCGTCCAGCAGCTCGTTCGCGATGACCAGGCCGGTCATCGTCTCCGCCGGGGCGGCCTCGTCGGCGAGGTGCTCGGCGTGACCGGCCGCCGCCACGCGGGCCCGGACGGCCGCCTCCTTCACGGGCGTGGCCTCGGTCGGGAGATACCGCACGGCCCGCCGGGCGGGGAGCCCCAGCGCCTCGAGGATCGCCAGCCCGAGCGCTCCGCTGCCGGCCGCCTCTTCGCGCAGGGTGAACGTGGCCGGCCGGCCGAGTCGCTCCCAGCACTCCTCCACCTGCCGGGCCAGCGCGGCCCCGAAGATGGGGTGCAACTCGGGCGCGCTGAGGTAGTCGCCCTCGCGGGTCGGCCGATCCGCGCGCCGGGCGTAGTACCCGTCCGTCGGATCGTAGAGCGCCAGCTCCATGAAGCGGGCGAAGGTGATGGGGCCGTCGCCGAGGATCTCGTCGCGGATCCGCTGGACGAGGGGCGCGCGACTCTCCGCCCAGCGCTCCTCGACGGTCGCGGGCCGCGGCGGCAGGTCGGGTGATGGTCGGACCGGGACGCTCACCCCCGCAGCGTACCGCGGGGCGGGCCTGCCCCTGCCTGGTCGCGGGCACAAGCCGCCGCGCACCTAGTTCAGCCGCTCCCCTCCATCGCCCTTCCGCCGCCGGCCTCCCGCCGTCGGCAGCTCGAAGAGGTCCGCCTTCTCGGCGGGCTCGACGCGCCGCGCGGCCCCCCGGGCGTCCCGCCGCTCGCCCGCCTCCGCCACGACCGTCTCCTCGCCGGCGCTGAAGAGCAGCGTACCGGACACGGGATCCGCGTCGCCGGCGATGCGCGAGCCGGGCGGGAAGCGGCCCTCCAGGAGGGCCCGCGCCAGCGGGTTCTCCACCAGGCGCTGGATCGAGCGCTTCAATGGCCGCGCCCCGAAGGCCGGATCGTGGCCCTCGGACGCCACCAGCGCCTTCGCCGCTGGCGTCAGCTCGAGCGCCAGGTCGTGCTCCTCGAGGCGTCGCTCGAGGTCGGCCAGGAGCAGGTCCACGATCGCGGCCAGGTTTGCGTCGGTGAGTGCGTGGAAGACGATCACCTCGTCGACGCGGTTGAGGAACTCCGGCCTGAACTGCAGCCGCAGCGCCTCGGTCACCTGCCGCTTCATCTCGTCGTAGCCAGCGTCGTCAGGGCGCCCGGCATAGCCCACGATGTGCTGCGAGCCGACGTTGCTGGTCATGATCAGGACGGTGTCCTTGAAGTTCACCACGTGGCCCTGGCCGTCGGTCAGCCGCCCGTCCTCGAGCACCTGCAGCAGCACGTTGAAGGCCTCCGGGTGCGCCTTCTCGATCTCGTCGAGCAGGACCACCTGGTACGGCCGCCGCCGCACCGACTCGGTGAGCTGGCCGCCCTCCTCGTAGCCGACGTAGCCGGGCGGCGCGCCGATCAGGCGGCTGACCGAGAACTTCTCCATGTACTCGCTCATGTCGAGCCGGGTCATGGCAGCCTCGTCGTCGAAGAGGAACTCCGCGAGGGCGCGCGCCAGCTCCGTCTTGCCCACGCCGGTGGGCCCCAGGAAGATGAAGGAGCCGATGGGCCGGCGCGGATCCTTCAGGCCGGCGCGGGCGCGGCGCACGGCGTCGGAGACGGCGGCGATGGCCTCGTCCTGGCCGACGACGCGGGCGTGGAGGCGCTCCTCCATGTGGATGAGCTTGCCCGCCTCGCCCTCCATCAGCCGGGTCACGGGGATGCCCGTCCAGGCGGCCACGACGCGCGCGATCTCGTCGGCGTCGACCTCCTCCTTGAGCAGCGGCCGTGAGCCGCCGGAGGTGGCGATGGCCGCCTCCTGCTCCTTCAGACGGTTTTGCAACTCCACCTGGCGCCCGTACTTCAGCTCCGCGGCACGGCCGTAATCGGCGGCGCGCTCGGCCGACTCGATGTCGTGCTGCAGGCCCTCCAACGCGGACTTCGTCTCGCGCAGGGCCGAGATGGCGGCCTTCTCGGTTTCCCACTGCTGCTTCAGGCCGCCGGCCTCCTCGGCCACTTCCGCCAGCTCCTTCTCGAGCGCCGCCAGGCGGGCCTTCGAGGCCTCGTCCTTCTCCTTGCGCAGGGCCTCGCGCTCGATCTCTAGCTGGATGCGCCGGCGCTCCAGTTCGTCGAGCTCGGTGGGCATGGAGTCCATCTCGATGCGCAGGCGGCTGGCCGCCTCGTCGACGAGGTCGATGGCCTTGTCGGGCAGGAAACGGTCGCTGATGTAGCGGTTCGACAGGGTGGCCGCGGCGACGAGCGCGGAGTCGGTGATGCGCACGCCGTGGTGCACCTCGTAGCGCTCGCGCAGGCCGCGCAGGATGGAGATCGTCTCCTCGACCGAGGGCTGGTCCACGTAGACCGGCTGGAAGCGCCGCTCCAGCGCGGCGTCCTTCTCCACGTGCTTGCGGTATTCGTCGAGCGTGGTCGCGCCGATGGTGTGGAGTTCCCCGCGCGCCAGCATCGGCTTCAGGAGATTGGACGCATCCATGGCGCCCTCGGCAGCGCCGGCCCCCACCACGGTGTGCAGCTCGTCGATGAACAGGACGACCTGCCCCTCGCTGTCCTTGATCTCCTTGAGCACGGCCTTGAGGCGCTCCTCGAACTCGCCGCGGAACTTCGCGCCGGCGATGAGCGCGCCGAGGTCGAGACCGACCACCTTTTTGTCCTTGAGCGACTCGGGTACGTCGCCGCGCACGATGCGCTGCGCCAGGCCCTCCACGATGGCGGTCTTGCCCACGCCCGGCTCGCCGATGAGCACGGGGTTGTTCTTCGTGCGCCGGCTGAGCACCTGGATGACGCGCCGGATCTCGTCGTCGCGGCCGATGACCGGGTCGAGCTTGCCGCCCCGGGCGTCCTTCGTCAGGTCGCGGCCGTAGCGCTCCAGAGCCTGGTAGGTCGTCTCGGGGTTCTGCGACGTGACGCGCTGACCGCCGCGCACCGACGCCAGGGCGCCGAGGATGGCCTCCTTGCCGGCACCGGCGCCGTCCAGGATCCGCTGCGCGTCGCCGCCCGCCTCGGCCGCGGCGAGGAAGAGGTGCTCGGTCGAGACGTACTCGTCCTGGAGCCGCTTCGCCTCGTCCTCGGCACGCTCCAGCATCTGCCGCGCCCGCGGGTCGAGCGAGAGCTGCCCGCCGGCGATGCGCGCCCGGCGCCCCAGGGCGGCGGCGAGTTCGACGCGCAGCGCGCCCACGTCCGCGCCGAGGCGGCGCAGCGTGGCCGCGGGCGTGCCCTCGTCGTCCTCGAGCAGGGCCGCCAGGAGGTGCTCGGCGTCGAGGACCGGACTCTGCGCCTCGGTCGCGATGCGCTGCGCGGCGAGGATCGCCTCCTGGGCCTTCTGGGTGTAGCGCGTGAGGTTCATCGCTGCGGGGCTCCGCTTGTGGCTCGGGGATCGGGTTGGCGGACGTGGTCGGTGAAGTCGCGCAGGCGTGCCCGGTCGGCCTCGTCGAGACCGCCGGGCAGGACCACGCGGACCTTCGCAAAGAGATCGCCGAAGCCCTCGGCGCGGAAGCGCGGCATGCCCTGGCCGGCCAGACGGAAGACGCGGCCGGCCTGTGTCTCGGGCGGGATGCGCAGGAGGACGCGGCCCTTCAGCGTGTCCACGGGGACCTCCGCGCCCAGCAGTGCCTCGGCCAGGGTGATGGGCAGGTCGCGCTGCAGGTCGGCGCCTTGGCGCGTGAAGACCGGGTGCTCGCTCACCTTCACCGCGAGGTACAGGTCGCCGGCGCCCGGGCCGCGGCCGGCCTTCCCCGAGAGCCGGATGCGCCGGCCGCTGTCGATCCCGCGGGGGATGGTCACCTCGAGGCGCTTCCCATCGACATCGACGCGCCGCGTCGTGCCGTGGTAGGCCTCCTCGAGCGAGATCTTGACCTCGGCCTGCAGGCTCCGGCGGACCGTCGGTGCCGTGCGTTGGGTGCCGACCCTGGCGTGCACTCCGTCGGCGTCCAGTCCCAGCCCGCCGAGGAGGTCATCGAACCCCAGGCCGACGGTCGCCGTCCGCCGCCGCCCACGCTCCGTCCCGGTGCCCGCCTCGGCCCCCGCGGCGCCGCCGGCGAAGAAGGTACGGAAGAAGTCGCTGAAGCCGGCCAGGTCCTCGGGATCGCCGCGGTACTCGAAGCGGACCCCACCTTGTCCCCGGCGGAACGCCGCGAAGGGATCGCCCCCCGGCGCGCCTCCCGACCCGGCGCGCTGGTAGGCCTCCCAGTCGGCGCCCAGGGCGTCATAGGCCTTGCGCTTCTGCGGGTCGCTGAGGACCTCGTTCGCCTCGTTGACCTCCTTGAAGCGCCGCTCCGCCGCCGCGTTCCCCTTGTTCACGTCCGGGTGGTACTGCCGGGCGAGCCGCCGGAAGGCCTTCTTGATCTCGGCCGGAGCGGCGTTGCGGGGGACGGCGAGGGTGGCGTAGTAGTCGCGGTACTCCATGGCCGTGTCCGGCAGGGCGACGCGGGCCGCCCCGCCCTCCCCTCAGATCGGGCGGTGGGGCGCCACGACGGCGGGCGGCTGCTCGGCCGGCGGGAAGCCGTGCCGGACGACCTTGCCCGCCGTGCCGCGGGTGGGGCGCTCCCCGTCCGCGACGGCGGCGCGGACCAGGGGCTTCGGGCGCCGCCGCAAGGCCGTCTCGAGCACCTGGTCCATGGAGTCCACGAGGACCAGCTTGATCTGCTTGCGGATCTCGTCGGGCACGTCGCGCAGGTCCTTGTCGTTCTTGCGCGGCAGGATGACCATCCCGGCGCCCGAGAGGTGCGCGGCGAGGATCTTGCTCTTGAGGCCGCCGATGGGCAGGACCCGGCCGCGCAGCGTGATCTCGCCGGTCATGGCCAGGTCCTTGCGCACGGGGATGCCCGTCAGCGCGCTGACCATGGCCGTGGCCATGGTGATGCCCGCCGAGGGGCCGTCCTTGGGGATGGCGCCGGCCGGGACGTGGATGTGGAGCGTGTTCTTCTCGAAGACCTCGCGCGTGATGCCCAGCTCGTCGGCGTGCGCGCGGATCCAGGAGAGGCCGGCCCGGGCCGACTCGCGCATCACCTCGCCCAGCTGGCCGGTGAGGATGAAGTCCTCCTTGCCCTCCATGCGGGTGACCTCGACGGCCACCACGTCGCCGCCCACCTCGGTGACCACGAGTCCCGTGGCCGCGCCGACCTGGTCCTCGGCCTCCAGCTCGCCGTACTCGAAGCGCGGCGGGCCGAGGTACTCGAGCAGCTTCTTGCGATCCACGACGACCTTGCGCTTGCGACCCTCGGCCACCTTGCGGGCGACCTTGCGCATGACGTTGGCCAGCTCCCGCTCGATGTTGCGCACGCCGGCCTCCTTCGTGTAGGCCTGCACGAGCTCCGTCAGCGCCTCGTCGGTGATCTCGATGTGCTTCGCCTTGAGGCCGTGGTTCGTCATCTGCTTGGGGATCAGGAAGCGGCGGCCGATCTCGGCCTTCTCCAGCTGCGTGTAGCCGGGCAGCTGGATCACCTCCGTGCGATCGCGCAGCGCGGCCGGGACCGGGTCGAGCAGGTTGCCGGTGGCGATGAAGAGCACCTTCGAGAGGTCGAAGGGCACCTCGAGGTAGTTGTCCTGGAAGGTGTTGTTCTGCTCCGGGTCGAGGACCTCGAGCAGCGCCGAGCTGGGATCGCCCCGGAAGTCCATGCCGATCTTGTCGATCTCGTCGAGCATGAAGACGGGGTTGTTCGTGCCGGCGGTCTTGATGTTCTGGATGATGCGGCCGGGGAGCGCCCCGATGTAGGTGCGCCGGTGGCCGCGGATCTCGGCCTCGTCGTGGATGCCGCCGAGGCTCATGCGCACGAACTTGCGACCCATGGCCCGGGCAATGCTCTTGCCCAGTGACGTCTTGCCCACGCCGGGCGGGCCGACGAAGGCGAGGATGGGGCTGCGGATCGTGTCCGCCAGCGTGCGCACCGAGAGGTACTCGAGGATGCGCTCCTTGACCTTCTCGAGGCCATAGTGATCCTCGTCGAGGATGACCGCGGCCTTGCGGATGTCCAGGTTGTCGGCCGTCGAGACGTTCCAGGGCAGGCCCACGAGCCAGTCCACGTAGGTGCGGATGACGCCCACCTCCGGCGATGCCGAGGGGATCCGGCTCATGCGGTCGATCTCCTTGAGCGCCCGCGCCTTGATCTCCTCGGGCATGCCCGCCGCATCGACCTTCTCGCGCAGCTCGTTGATCTCGGCCTGCTGCGGGTCGTCCTCGCCCAGCTCGCGCTGGATGGCCTTGAGCTGCTCGCGCAGGATGTACTCGCGCTGGGTCTTGTCCATCTCGGACTTGACCTCGGACTGGATCTTGCCCTTCAGCTCGAGGATCTCGATCTGGCGAGCCAGGAAGGTCGAGACGAACTTCAGCCGCTCCACGACGTCCACCGTCTCGAGCAGCTGCTGGCGCTGCTCGGTGGACATGTCGGGGCTGTACGCGACCATGTCGGCCAGCAGGCCGGGCTCGGTGATGTTGCGGGCGGCCACGGCCGCCTCGGGCGGGACCGGCGCCCCGGACTGCACGTACGTCTCCACCTGGCCCTGGACGCTGCGCATGAGCGCCTGGACCTCCAGGCCGCCCGGGCTGGCGTCGTCGAGGAGCTCCACGTCGGCCACGATGAACGGCTCCGACTGGACGAAGCCGAGCAGGCGCAGGCGCTGCTGGCCCTGGACGATGGCCCGCACGGTGCCGTCCTGGAGCTGCACCACCTGGGCGATCCTGGCCAGCGTGCCCACCGTGTACAGCTCGGACGGATCGGAGATGTCTTCCTTCTCCGCCTGGCGCTGGGTCACGAGGGCGATGGGCGAGTCGTCGGCGACGGCCTGGTTGAGCGCCTGCACCGACTTGTCGCGGCCGACCTGGAGGGGCACGATCATCTCGGGGAAGATGACCGTCTCGCGCAGGGCGACGAGCGGCAGCTTGCGCCGTTCGTGGCGGGTGGCTCCTTCGGTGACCTCCGGGTCGGATGGTCGCTGCGGCATCAGGCTCTCCTCGTGGACGGGGTCGTGGTCGTGCGCTGGACGGGGATCGGATCGTCTGCGCCGTCATCCGCGGCGGACGACTCGGGATCGCTGAAGAGCGTCTCGAGGATGCGCGTGCCCATCCGTTTCTCGATCTCGAACAGGATGCGCACGCCGGCCAGGTTGACGCCGAGGTTCTGGGTCAGGTGGCGGATCCAGAGGACCCGCCGGATGTCCTCTTCCGAATAGAGACGGATGTTGGACGGGGTGCGCGCCGGGCAGACCAGGCCCTCGTCCTCGTAGATCCGCAAGGTACGCGGGTGGACGCTCACGATGCCGGCCGCCACGCTGATGACGTAGACCGGTCGGGTGGGGTCTCGCTGCAGCCGGTCGCGCACGGCACCTCCGTTCGTGGTGTAGGTCTCGAGGCGTCGCCCGGTGCGACCCCTCAGTGCACGGTACAGGGTAGAACCCTATCAACCCCATTGTCAAGGTTGTTACGGATCCTTCACTCCGACGGGGGGGTGCAGCTCCAGCGACTCGACGCGCCAGACCCGCGTGGGTGGCCAGGCGGAGATCGTGCCCGAGAGGTCGAGGCGGACCGCCCGGAGGCGGACCTCGCCCAGCCGCTCCAGGACCTGCGTGTCCTGCACCGCGGTCGGGAAGAGGCCCAGGAACGACGAGCGCGCCACGACCTGCCGAACGATGAGCACCTCGGCGACGGCGCGCTCGCCGGGGTCGCCGTCGGCCCTGTCCACGAGGCGGAACTCGAGGTCGGCGAAGGGGTCGTCGGGGTGGAGGCCGGGGCCCACCCCGAGCGTCGCGGCCAGCACCACGATGCGGTCGTGGATGATCGCGTCGGCGCGTCGCCACTCGACGGAGAGCGCGGCCGGCCCCGCTGGCTCGAGCAGCAGGCGCTCGCCGTCGGCCGGCTGATCGTCGCGCCAGGCTCCGACGAAACGCTCCAGCGTGGCCGCCGGCGTGGCCGACGCCCCGCCCACGAGCCAGAAGCCGGTGAAGACGACGACCGCCACCGGCAGCAGCGCCAGCAGCAGGATCGCGCCGCCCCCTGCCGCGCCGCCCTCGACGGCCCGGCGGTGCGCGTCGATGGCCTGCGTGGCCCAGGCCGCGAAGAACAGCACCAGCGCGAGGTAGATCGCGCCGGTGGCATCGCCGCCGAGCCGCGGCAGGCCGGCCCCGGCGAGGAGGACGAGGGCGATCGCCTCGGCCGCCACGAGCAGCCAGCCCCGGCGATCGCCCAGCGTGATATGGCCGAGCCCCCAGCCCAGGAGCGCGAGGACGAGGACCCGCGCGGCGGTCGGGCGCGGCAGCGCGGGTGTGAGGGCCGCGGCCGTCAGGACGCCTCCAGCACCGCCGACTCGCCGATGAGCTCGCGGTGGAGCTCTACCTCGCAGTCGGTGCGGGTGATGGCGATGACCTTGTCACCGAGCTGGAACACCGTCTCCGGGCGGATCGGCTGCGCGACCTCGTCGCGGATGAGCACGAAGAGCGAGCAACCGTCGGGAAGGGTGATGTCGCCCGGCCGGCGCCCGATGGCCGGGGAGCCCGCCGCGATCTGTGCCTCCAGGACCTCCAGCTCGCCGCCCTCGAGCTGGGCGAGGTGGAGCAGCTCGTGGACCGGGATGTCCTGCTCGATGGCGCCGAGGATCATGCGCGTGGGGCTGATGATGTCGTCCACGCCGAGGTGCCGGAAGAGCTCCTCGTTCTTGGGGTTGTTGACGCGCGCGATCGTGCGCGGCACGTCGAAGTGGTGCTTCGCCATCTGGCACACGACAAGGTTGTCCTCGTCGTCGCCGGTGACCGCGGCCACGATCGCGGCGCGATTGGCCCCGGCCTCGGCTAAGTGCTTGCCCTCGCAGCCGTCCCGGGCCAGGACGATGCTGCCGACCTCGTCGGCGATCTGGCGGGCGCGCCGCGGGTCCTTCTCGAGCAGGACGAGCTCGTGGCCGGCGGCCAGCAGCTCCTTGGTCAGGTAGTAGCCCACCTTGCCGCCCCCGACGACGATGATGTACACGGCTCAGGCCTCCGTTCCGGCCGCCGGCGATACCGCCCGCGGGGGATGGTCGCCGCCGGGGTGCTGGCCGGTGGCCTGGCTGATGCCCTGCGAGCCCGCCTCTGACGGCAGCCCGGCATGCACGGCCAGGGCTTCCACGAGCATCCGCGTGCGGCAGATCGTGGCCAGGCCCAGCGTGGTGTAGGCCTCCGCACGCACGGGGTCATTGATCTTGGCCACGACATTCGGGATGCCCAGCGTCTCGTAGGCCAGCTGGGTGGCCAGGATGTTGCGGTTGTCGCCCTCGGTCAGCGCGTAGAAGAGGTCGGCGCCCGCCGCGCCGGCCCGGCGCAGGACCGCCTCGTCGGTGCCGTCGCCGCGGATGGCCGAACCGGGGAAGTCCGATTCGAGACGCGTGAAGGCCTCCGTGCTGATGTCGATGACCGTGACCTCGTGGCCGCTCCGCGCGAGGCGCTCGGCGATGCCGGCCCCGACCCGGCCGCAGCCGACGATGATGGCGCGCATCCGCTCCTCCTAGAGCCGGTCCGAGGGACCCAGGCCGGCGCCCACCGCGACCCCCGGCTCTCGGCCGCGTGCCACCTGGCTGGCGATCGGCTCGCGCACGACGAGCACCTCGCAGGGCGCGTTCTGGAGCACGTAGGGGATGGTCCGGCCGATGGCGAAGTCGCCGCCGAACTTCTTGCGATAGGGGAGCCCCACGATGACCAGGTCGGCTTCCATGGAGGCGGCCTCGTCCACCAGCGCTGCACCCACGTCGCGCGCCTGCAGCAGCGACGTCTCCAGCCGGCAGCCGTCCCGCTCGGCCGCGGCTTCGGCCAGGTCGAGGACCGCCGAAGCCGCCTCGTTGTCGCTGGCGACGTCCTCCGACAGGTCGCGGGTCCAGTCCACCTCGACCACGTGCACGCCCACCAGCGCAGCCTTGGTGGGACGCGCCAGCTGGCAGGCGAGCCTGACCGCAAGGATGTCGGTGGGGCCGCCGTTGAGGCCGATGACGGCACGGCGGAACGGCGCGGTACGAGTGTCGGGCATCGGCCGGAAGGGTACCACCGGTGCGGCCGGGGATCAGGCCGCCATCAGGCCTCGGCGTCCGTTTCGGCCTCGCGACGGTAGGGCACGCTGACGACGACCGTGTGCGGCCGCCCGATGAGCGCCGTGCGGACGCGGTTCGACAGCTGGTTGTAGAGCAGCCGCTCCCACCAGTGGCGCGCGACGTACTCGGGGATGACCACGACCGTGAGCACCTCGTCGGTCGGTGGTGCGACCACGTCGAGGTAGGCGAGGAAGGGGCGGACGAGCGAGCGGTACGGAGATTCCACGACCACCAGGGGCACGCCGGGGATCTGCCGCTCCCAGTCGGCGCGGAAGCCGGCCACGCCGGCTGCGTCGTCGGTGACGTGGACGGCGCGCACGTCCGAGGCGATCGAGCGCCCGAAGTTGACGGCCTGCACGACCGCCCGGGAGATGTTGGGCACGGGCACGATCACCCGTTCTCGCCGGTGGGGCGGCTCGATGACCTGTTCCGGGCGCAACGCGAGCATCCGCGCCGTCCGCTCGTACTCGTGGTGGATGAAGCTCATCACCCCCACCAGGACGGGGATGAGCACGATGACGATCAGCGAGGGCGGTGCCTTGACCGTCGTGACCACCACGGCCACGCTCGCGGTCACGACGCAACCGGTGGCGTTGATGGCCAGGCGCGGAAGGTAGCCCGCCGGCCGCTCGCGCAGCCAGTGCCGGATCATGCCGGCCTGGGCGATCGTGAAGTCGATGAAGACGCCCACCGCGTACAGCGGGATGAGCAGGTGCGTCTCGCCACCGAAGAGGGCCACCAGCCCGGCAGCCACGAGGCCGAGGACGAGGATGCCCAGGCTGAATGCGAGGCGGTCGCCGCGGAAGGAGAACTGGCGTGGCATGAAGCCGTCCTGGGCGAGGATCGCCACCAGGCGCGGGAAGGCGTTGAACGAGGTGTTGGCGGCCAGGAAGAGGATGAGCGCCGAGAAGGCCTGGAAGAGGAAGAAGGGGATCGTGCCCGCCCCGTAGACGACGGCCGCGACCTGGGCCAGGACCGTCTGGCCGCCCGGGTCATCGCTGTGCGTGATGCCGAAGTGGCCGGCCACCCAGGTGATGCCGATGAAGAGCGTGCCCAGGAGCAGCGCCATGACCACCAGCGTGCGCGCGGCGTTGCGCGACTCGGGCGGCTGGAAGGCCGGCACGCCGGTGGCGATCGCCTCCGTACCCGTGAGGGCGACCGACCCGGCCGCGAAGGCGCGCACGAGGAGCAGGATCCCGGCGCCCTCCAGGAGGTTGCGGCTCTGCTGGGCCAGTTCGGGGGCATACGAGGCGCCCTCGCCGAGGACGATGGCCTTGTAGACCCCCAGCGTGATCATGAGCAGGGCCGAGCCGACGAAGAGGTAGGTGGGGAGGGCGAAGATGTTGCCCGCCTCGCGGATGCCGCGCAGGTTGCCCAGCGTGATGAGGCCTATGGCGGCCACGCCGATGAGCACGGCCTGCGGGTGGAGCACCGGGATGGCCGATGTGATCTGCTCCACGGCCGAGGAGGTCGAGACGGCCACCGTGAGCACGTAGTCGATGAGCAGCGCCGAGGCGGCCACGAGCGAGGCCCGCCGACCGAAGTTGCGCTTCGACACGGAGTACGAGCCACCGCCTGTGGGATAGGCGTAGCACACCTGACGGTAGCTGATGGCGACGATGCCCAGCAGTGCGGCGATGGCGATCGCCACGGGCACCGAGAAGGCCAGTGCGGCTACACCGCCGAGGACCAGGACGCGCACGATCTCCTCGGTCGCGTAGGCACTGGAGCTGATGGCGTCCGAGCTGAAGATGGCCAGCGCCTTCTTCTTCGAGAGACGCTCGTCGATCTCCTGCTCGGTGGCCAGCGGCCGTCCGAGCATGATCGCCTTCGCCCGCGCCACGGCCCGCGCCACCCGACCGCGCTCCTCGTGCGCTTTCTGGCGCGCCGTGAGGACGCCGGGCGCCGAGTAGCGGAAGAGCTCGGCGTGCGGCCGCTCCACCCGGACGCGGCGATCCCCCGGCTTGCGCCCCGGGAGCGGCGCGCGATCGCCGCTCATCGAGCGTCGCCTCGGTGGCCGGTCGGGCGCGGACGGGTCACTGGCCATACTCGAGTCGCTCGACGAGTCGGGGCGGGAGGCCCACCGCGCGCATGCGGGCCTGCGTGGTGGCGATGTCATAGGGCACGCGGCGCCATTCCACCGTGCCCGCGCCCGTGTCGAGGAGGACCGCCGACGCCCGGGGGTCACCGTCACGCGGCTGGCCCACGCTGCCCGGGTTGAGCAGCGTCCGGCGGCCGTCGAGCTGGAGCTGCGACCCGTCGGAGGGCGCGAGCATCTCGACCAGCCCGTCGTCCTCGCGGAAGACGAGCGGCACGTGGGTGTGGCCGATGAAGGCGTGCGCCGTGGTGAGGATGGCGAGGCTGGCGCGGGCAGCCGGGGTGGTCAGCACATACTCCCAGGTCGGGTCGCGCAGGCTGCCGTGAGCGAGCGTGAAGCCGTCCTTCGAGCTCGTCTCCGGCAGCGCAGCGAGCCACCTGCGGGTCCCTGCGCCGATGTGCGTCCCGGTCCACAGCACGGCTGTGCGTGCGTCGGTGTTGAAAGCGCTGGTCTCGAGCTCGCCGATCGCCGCGGCGTCGTGATTGCCGCGGACGCCCGTCGCCCCGACGTCGCCCAGGCGGGCCACGACCTCGTCCGGCTCGGGCCCGTAGCCCACGACGTCCCCAAGCTGCCAGACGGCATCGAACGGGGCGAGGGCTTCGAGGACCGCGTCGAGCGCCGGCAGGTTGCCGTGGATGTCCGAGAGGACGGCGATGCGCACGGCCAGAGGGTAGCGCTCAGCCGCCCCGGCCGCGGCGCCGCTCGGCCGGCGAGCGCGGGAAGCGCGCCGGCGCGGGGGCCATGGCGCGCACCACGACCAGCCGGTGATCCTCGAGACCCGGCACGCTCACCCGCTCGACGGTCTCCAGCTTGCCGCCGGCCGCGGCCAGGATGGGCCCGGCTGCCGCGACCTCCGCGTCAAGCGCCCCGTCGCCCGCGTCGCGCTTCCAGGCCACGAGCAGGCCACCCACCGCGACGAGCGGCAAGGCCAGCTCCACGAGCTCGTCCAGGGCCGCCACGGCCCTCGCCGTGACGACGTCCCAGCGGCCGCGGTGCGCCGCGTCGGTCGCGAGCGCCTCGGCGCGCGTCGCGAGCGCCTCGACCGTGGGCGGCTCGCCGCCTGCTGCGCGCATCGCCGCCGCGGCGGCCCGCCCGGCGACGTCGAGGAAACGCGCCTTCTTGGCGACCGATTCCACGAGCGCGAGTCGCCCGGCCGGGAGGGCCAGGCCGAGCGGCAGGCCGGGATAACCGCCGCCGCTCCCGAGGTCGAGGAGGGTCGGTCGCCCGAGCGCGCCGGCGGCGCGCAGGAGCGGAAGGGCGCTCAGGGAATCGGCGACGTGTTCGAGCGCGACGGCCGCGGGGACACGGATGGCGGTGAGGTTGATGGCGGCGTTCCAGGCCACGAGGAGCCGCGCGTGGGCGTCGATGCCCGCCCGCGCCGCCGGATCGAGGACCAGGCCCGCCGTGGCGAGGGCGCGGTCCAGGGCGGTCGCGTACGTGGCGTCGAGGGGTGGGCAGGCATCGGGATCGCTGGGGGGCGGGGGGCGCTCGGGCGAGATCGGCCGGACGCGCGTCGAGGGCGAACCGACCCAGGCGGACGGGCCCTCTTCAGGCATCGAGTCCCGCGCCGCGTACGGCCTCCGCCCCCGACGTGGAGACGCTTCTCGCACCGTCGACCTTTCAGTCTTCCGCCGCCCATCCGGTCCGTCGGCCGGGTCTCCCCGGTCGCCTCGCGGGCCACGTTACCCTACTCGGCCCCGACGCCGGCGTCCCGGCGTCACTAGGTGCCGGGCAAATCTGGTCGAGCTCCGGAGCCGCGTCAACCGGGTTATCCACGAGCTTCTCCACCATCGGCGAAGTGGTGGATAAGTCGCCCGTCGCGCCTGGTCGCCTGTGGAAGGGGCGTGGTCAGTCCGCGGCAGCCCGGGCGGTGCGGATGGGCCGGCCCATGGAGCGACGCACGACCTCCATCACTTCTTCGGTGTAGGCGGCGGCGTCCCCGCTCTCGACCGCGTGGCGCAGGCAGCCGGCGACGTGGTCTTCCATCAAGAGGAGCGAGATGGCATCGACGGCGGCGCGCAGGGCGGCCGTCTGCTGCAGGATGTCGATGCAGTACTCGTCTCGCTCGATCATGCGGCCGATGCCCCGCACCTGACCCTCCATGCGCGAGAGCCGGCGCAGGAGCTGGGCGCGGTCCTTCGAGTAGCTGTGCCGAAAGTGCACGGTGGCGTCGCCCGTGGGCACCGCTATCTCCTCCGCTGCGAGTGATACTGGTGGGGAGTATAGCAGCGCCCAGCGAGACGCCCGCCTGCCGGGGCGCCCGGAGAACGGCTAGACTGGCGTCCGATGGAAGGCGCCGACTGGCTCCGCACGCGGCTCACGTCCCTCCACTGCGCCACCTGCGGCCGCTCCTACCGCGACGGGCAGATCCGCGTCCGCGCCCAGCGCGACGGGCTCTCCTTCGTCGACTTCGTCTGCCGCGCCTGCGGCCGCGAGGCGAACGCCATCGTCACCGTCGTCGGCCGCGGTCGCGCCGCGCGCCTCGAGGTCGGCGAGCTGGCCGAGTCGCCGCCGGGCGCGCGGTCGCCATCCCTGGGGCCGGCCGACGTGCTGGCCATGCGCAGGTTCCTGCGCCGGTTCAACGGCGATTTCCGCTCGCTCTTCGGCGCGGACGGCCGCGCCGGTGGGCGCCTCGGCGCGTGAATCGGCCGGTCTTCGCCCACGCCAGCGAGGTCGAGCTGGCGCGGATCCTCGACTATTACCAGGTCGCCTGGCAGTACGAGCCGCGCACCTTCCCCATCCTGTTCAACCTCGGCGGCGACGTCGTGGAGAGCTTCTCCCCCGACTTCTACCTGCCCGAGCTCGACCTGTACGTCGAGCTGACGACGCTGAAACAGAGCCTCGTGCGCAAGAAGAACCGCAAGCTGCGCCGCCTGCGCGAGCTCTATCCCGGCATCCGCATCAAGCTTTTCTACGCCAAGGACTTCAAGGCGCTGCTGCTGAAGTACGGTCGCTTCGACCTGGCCGGTTCGCTCTCCGGCGAGGAGGGGCAGGCGCGGCCGGCCGACGAGCAGCTGGAGGATGACCGCGTCACCGACGTCCCGCCTCCGCGGGAGCCCGGCGAGCTCGTCCCGGCGGCCCTGCCCCGTCGTCGCCGCGGGGAGCGACGCGCCCGCCGCCGTCGCGCGGCGGCCGCCACGACCGCCCCCGGCGCCTGAGCCACTGACCGCCCGCCCGAGAGGAACGAGAGCGCACGATGCACATACCGGAGCTGGCCAACGATGTCGCCGAGGTGCTCATCGGCGAGGAGCAGATCCGCCAGAAGGTGATCGAGCTCGGCGCCCGCCTCAGCGCCGACTACCTCGGTCGCGAGCTGACGCTGGTGAGCGTCCTCAAGGGCTCGCTGCCCTTCATGGCCGACCTGATGCGGGCCATCTCCATCCCTGTCACGATCGACCTCATGGAGGTCAGCTCGTACGGAGGCACGGCGACCGAGACCTCCGGGCTCGTGCGCATCCTCAAGGATCTCTCGGCCTCGATCGAGGGTCGTGACGTGCTGGTCGTCGAGGACATCATCGACACCGGCCTGACGCTGAACTACCTCGTGCGCTACCTGAAGGGGAAGAACCCGCGCTCGCTGCGCATCTGTACCCTGCTCGACAAGCCCGCCCGGCGACTTGTGGAGATCCCTATCGACTACCGCGGTTTCGAGATCCCCGACCAGTTCGTCGTTGGCTACGGTCTCGACTACGGCGAGCGGTACCGCAATCTGCCCTACATCGGCGTGCTCAAGCCGGAGGTCTACGGCGGCACGTGAACCGGCGCATCATCGGGCGCGGCCGGCTGCTGGCCGGGAGCGGCGCCCTCCTCGTCCTCCTGGGTTGTTTCCTGCCCTGGTATCGCGTGGGCGGGGAAGGCGGCCTGCCGGCCCTCACCAGCAACGCCTTCGACGGCGCCGGCATCGGCGTCTTCCTCGCCGCGGTGGCCGTGCTGGCGCTGATCGCGCTGCCCTACGCCGCCGGCGACCAGCTCCTGGGCATCGACCGCCCGGCCAGCTTCGTGCTCGCGGTCTCGATCGGCGTCGCCGCCTTCGCGCTGCGCGCCGTCCAGCTCTGGCAGCTCGATGCGCTCGGCCTGCCCGACCGGGCCCTCGGCTTCTGGCTGGCAGCCCTCGGGCTGGCCGTGGCTGCCTGGGGTGCCGCGGAGATCGTCGGCGAGCGGCGCATCGGCTGATTCACACGCGGCGGCTGAACCCCACGTCGATCCGATGAGCTCGCTTGACGTTGCCACGTGCTGCCGCGTAGTGTGGCCGCCGGGCACCCGCCCGGTCGCCGAAGGCAATCACGGACCCGGCCCGTCGGCACGGCAGCAGCCCCCGGGACCGTCGACTGGAGGAGCCATGATCCCGACCTCTCGCCTCCTCGCACTCCTCGTGAGTGCCGTGCTCGTAGCGGGCGCCTGTTCTACAGGTGGCGCTGCGACATCCGCACCGCCGGCCGAGTCGCCGACTGCGGTGCCTGCAGCCACGCCAGACCCGGACGACCTGCTGGCCCTCGTGAAGACGGCCGGGACGATCCGCATCTCCACCGATCCCAACTACGCGCCCCAGTCCGTGCTGAAACCGGACGGCACGTACGAGGGCTTCGACATCGACGTCGCGAACAAGATCGCGGCGGGGCTCGGAGTGAAGGTCGAGTTCATCACGCCCGGCTGGGACACCATCACGGCCGGGAGCTGGGGCGGCCGCTGGGACATCAGCGTCGGCTCGATGACGATCCTGGCCGACCGCACGAAGGTCCTCGACTTCTCCGTCCCGTATTACTACACGCCGGCGCAGCTGGCCGCGACCAAGGCGTCCGGGATCACCACGTTGGACGGTTTCGCCGGCAAGACGATCTGCGTCGGCGACTCAACGACCTACCAGTACTGGCTGGAGGGGACGCTCGATCCCGCCATCAAGGCCCTGACCCCGCCCGCTGGCGCCACGGCATTCAAGCTTCCCACGGACCAGAACTGCGCCGAGGCCATCCAGGCCGGCCGGACAGAATCCGACGGCATGCTCACCTCGAACACGGTCATCGAGCAGGCCATCGGCGCCGGGGTGCCCATGGTCAAGGTGGGCGACCCCGTCTACAACGAGGAGCTGGCGGTGGCCATCGACAAGTCAGGCCCGCCGCACGCGGATCTCGTCGCGGCCATCGACAAGATCATCACCGACATGCACAGCGACGGCACGCTCAAGGCACTCTCCGAGAAGTGGTTCGGCGTGGACCTGACCACGAAGGTCGGCGAATAGGCGGCCGATCGGGAACCGCCATGGCCACGACCATGGATGCGGGGTCGTGAGATGAGCTTCAGGGCTTCGGAAGCCGAGCGGCGAGAGCCGGATATCCTCCTGCGCATCCGCGAGAACGACCGGCGCCGCCGGCTCGGCTTCCGGCTCCAGTTCGCGCTCGTCTGGGCAGCCATCCTGGCGGCGCTCATCGGGTTCATCGCGGGAACGATCGGCTTCAACGCCGAGCTGATCGGGACCTACCTGGGCTTCATCCTCGGCGGCGTGCCGATCACCATGACCCTCGCGGTGCTGGCCATCGCCCTGGCGGTGTTCCTAGCGGTGCTCGGCGCGCTCGGCCGCATCTCACGCCTGCCCATCCTCTACGCCATCGCGACCTTTTATGTCTCGCTCGTACGCGGCACCCCGCTGCTCCTCCAGATCCTGTTCGTCTACCTGGCCCTGCCCCAGGCCGGCATCGTCATCGACGGCTACTGGACGGCCGTCATCGCCCTCGGCTTCAACTACGGCGCGTACCTGACGGAGATCTTCCGCGCGGGCATCGAGGCGGTCCCGACCGGGCAGTACGAGGCCGCTCGTTCGCTGGGCATGACCGAGCGTCTCACGATGCGCCGCATCGTCCTGCCGCAGGCCGTGCGGATCATCACGCCGGCCATCGGCAACGAGTTCATCTCGATGATGAAGGACACCGCGCTGGCCTCGACGATCGCCGTCCAGGACCTCCTGTGGCGCGCCCAGACGGTCGGGCGGCCGCGCTTCCAGTCGATGCAGACGCTGCTCATCGCCGCGCTCATCTACTGGATCCTGACCATCGTCTTCTCGCTCTTCCAGGACCGACTGGAGAAGCGCATGGCGGCCGGGGACCGCAGGCGATGACGACGCGTCCCGCTCCCATCGACCCGTACGCCATCCCCGGACGCCTGGTGCCGCCCGGCGCGGCGCCGATCGTCCGAGTGGACCGCCTCGAGAAGTACTTCGGTGACAACCACGTCCTGCGCGGCTGCTCGTTGGAGGTCTACCCGCGCGAGACGATCTGCGTCGTCGGGCGATCGGGCTCCGGGAAGAGCACGCTGCTACGCTGCATCAACTTCCTCGAAGAGCCGACCGTCGGCTCGATCGAGGTGGACGGCCTGCGCGTGGAGGCCGACCCGCTCGGCCGGCGTGGCCGCCAGCATCGGGAGCAGGTCCGCCAGATCAGCATCCGCGCCAGCATGGTCTTCCAGGAGTTCAACCTCTTCCCGCACCTCAAGGTCATCGACAACCTCATCGAGGCGCCCATCCATGTCCTGGGCATGCGTCGAGCGGAGGCCGTCGAACGCGCCGAGCGGAACCTCGCCAAGGTGGGTCTGACGGAGAAGCGGGACGAGTATCCGGACCGGCTGTCCGGCGGACAGCGGCAGCGGGTCGCCATCGCCCGCGCGCTCTCGATGGAGCCGAAGGTCCTCCTCTTCGACGAGCCGACGAGCGCCCTCGACCCGGAGCTCGTCGGCGAGGTCCTCAAGGTGATGGAGACGTTGGCCCACGAAGGGACGACAATGATCGTCGTGACGCACGAGATGGCCTTCGCACGCGAGGCGGCCGATCGCGTGTACTACATGGAGGACGGGAGCTTCGCCGAGGCCGGGCCGCCGGAACAGGTCCTCGATGCACCCCGGAATCCCGGCACGCGGCAGTTCCTGGCGCGGCTGCTCGCCCGGTGAAGGGCGCCACGACACGGGGCGCGTCGCGGGCACACGTTCCGGAGGCTGGCCTTGGCTGCTGAGAAGACGATCGATGCCTACATCCTCGGGCTCGGTGACTGGCGGGGCGAGATCGTCGCCGCCCTCCGCCACCTCATCCGCGAGGCGGCACCGGAGACCCGCGAGTCGATCAAGTGGGCGCAGCCCGTCTTCGAGTCGCACGGGCCCTTCGCCTACATCAAGGCCTTCCCGCGCCAGGTGAACTTCGGCTTCTGGCGCGGGGCCGACCTCGACGACCCGGAGGGACTGCTGATCGGTGACGGTGATCGGATGCGCCACGTGACGATCACGGCCCCGGACCAGATGCGCCCCGACGTCTTCACCGCCTGGGTGCGCCAGGCTGTCGCGCTCAACGCGGCGAAGGGCGACCCGACCAGGAACCGCTGACCGAGCTGGCGGCTGGCTTGACCCGAGTCCTACCATTCGACCCAACGCGCGACAGACTCGCGGTTGCGTCCACCGTTCCGAGGCCGGCGCGGGCTGTTGGAGGGTCGGGATGCGCTGGCTCAAGTACCTGCTGTTCATCAACGGGGTGGCATTCGCCATATTCACGGTCGAAAACATCTTCCTGCCGACGTCGTTCCTGATGCCGTCGGACGCCCCCGGCTACGGCCTCGACGCCGCCAGGGCAATGGGCGTGGCATACCTGCCGAGCGCCGTCATCATGCTCGGGAGCTGGTGGATGACCGATCGGTTCGCCATCCGCCTGACCGCCCTCGGGGCGCTCTCGTTCGCGGTGGCATTCGCCGTGCTGGCCGCCGTGCTGAGCTCGGGCTCATCGGACCTCTTCCATCAGAATCACCTGGCCTTCGCGGCCGCCTGGGCCGTGGTCGCCCTGCTCTACGCGTGGCTGCTCTACCGGGAGCGGTCCGGGGCCGCGTAGGACGCCCACCCCGCGCGATCAGGCCGCAGGAGAGACGAGGCGCCCCCAACCGGGGGCGCCTCGCAGCATCCCGTCGCGAAAGACCGTGCGGCCGCGCACGAGGGTGGCGACGATGGCGCCGCGCACGGGCTTGCCGTCCCAGACCCGGGCCGTGCCCCGTGAGCGCGTCAGCCAGCGGCTCGTGTCGATGACGCCGGGCCGCACCAAGTCCACCAGCGTCAGGTCCGCGTCAGCCCCGACGCGGATGGCGCCCTTGTCCCGCAGCGCGAAGATGCGCGCGGCGTTGCCGCTGGTCAGCGCGACCATCCGTTCCAGCGTGATGCGCCCATCGGCGACGGCGCTGAGCATGAGCGGCAGGAGCGACTCCAGGCCGGGTGCGCCGGGCAGCGCGCGCCACATGTCGCCCCAGAAGGGCTCCTTCTCCTCGACCAGGAAGGGCGAGTGATCCGAGCCGATGACGTCCACGTCGCCCGCGGCCACGTGGGCCCACAGGCGCTCCACGTCCTCGGAGCTGCGCAGCGGCGGGTTGATCTTGGCGTAGGGCCCGTGGCGCTCGAGGTCGGCCTGGGTCAGGAAGAGGTAGTGGGGGCAGGTCTCGACGGTCACGACGATGCCGTCGGCGCGGGCATCGACCGCCAGCGCCACGACGTCGGGCGTGGAGCAGTGGGCGAGCTGGAGCCGGGCGATGGCCTCACGGGCCAGGCCGATCGACTCGGCGGCGCTGGTGGTCTCGACCACGGGCGGCCGCCAGCGGGCGTGGCTGAGCGGGCCGCGGTCGCCGGCCCCCTGGAGTGCCGCCTGGTTGCGCGCGAGCATCCCGGCGTCCTCGGCGTGGACCGCGGCCACCAGGCCGGTCACCGCGACCCGCTCCAGCGCGCGCAGGTAGTCCGCGGCCTCGGGCGCGCAGAGGCCGATGAACTCGTTCTCGCGGCCGGCCGGCAGCGGGGTGCGAAAGGTCTTGAAGCCGACGGCGCCGGCCTCGGCCAGGCCGGCGATGCGGTCGAGGTTGTCGCCCGCCGCCCCACCATAGAGCCCGAAGTCGACGTATGCCTTGGGCTGGACGGCCGCGACGCGGGCGCGCAGGACGTCGGCCGAGTGGACGGACGGCGTGGAGATGGGCATCTCCAGGATCGTGGTGATGCCGCCGGCGGCCGCGGCGGCCGTGGCGCTGCCGAAATCCTCGCGCGCGTCCACGCTGGGATCGCGCGCGTGCGTGTGCGTGTCGATGACGCCGGGGATCACGTGCAAGCCGGTCGCATCGAACCGCTCGCGGGCCGGTGGCAGCGCCTCGTCAAGGGTGATGGCGACGATGCGGCCCTGATCCATGGCGATCCCCACCCGCTGCGGCCCCGACGGTGTGACGACCGTCCCGCCAACGACGACCAGCTCGACCTCCATCGCCGGGAGCCGTTCAGGCCCGGGTGGAGGCTGGCAGATCGAGTCGAACCAGCAGGTCGTCGAGGTCGGCGATCGTGCCCGGGTCGAGCGCGCCGCCGGGCGCCCGCACGCGCGCGGAGGCGATCGCGCCCCGGCGCTGGTAGACGAGCTTGCGGATGGGAAGGTTGAGGATCGGCTGGTTCTCGAAGCGGATGAGCGGGGTGGCGCGGTAGAAGACCTCGCGGGCGCCGTCCTGGTCGCCGGCGAAGAAGCGGCGCACGATGTCGACGAGGATCTCCGGGAAGCCGAAGCCGGTCATCGTGCCCGCGGCGCCGGCACGCAGCTCCTCGAGCAGCATGATCCCGCCCAGGCCGCCGAGGACGGTCAGCTCCGGGTTCGCAGCGAGCAGACGGCGGATCTTGGGCGGCGATGGCTCCTCCTCGAGCTTCACCACGCGGCACTTCGTGGATTCGCCGGCCAGCGAGGCAAGGAACTCCGCGCTCATCCAGACGCCGCTGCTGGCGGGGTGGTCCTGGACCACGATGGGCAGGTCGACCGCCTCGGCGACGGCGAAGTAGTGGCGGCGCACCGCGGCGTCGTTGGGCCGCGAGAGGGCTGGTGGGGCGAGCATCACCGAGTGGGCCCCGAGTGCCTGGGCCTCGCGAGCGTAGGCGACGGCGCGATCCGTGGCGGCGTGGGTCACGCCCACGCAGACGGGGACGCGCCCCTCGGCGGCGGCCAGCGTGGCGGCGATGACCGCGCTGCGCTCCGCGTCGGAGAGCCTCGCGGCCTCGCCCATGACGCCCAGGATGGTCATGCCATCCACGCCGCAGCCGACGACGAAGTCGACCAGCGTGGCGATGCTCGCCTCGTCGAGGTCGCCGTTCTCCTGAAACGGCGTGGGCACGATGTTCCAGACGCCCTTGAGCCGCTCGATCCCCTGCATCATCAGAGGCTACCGGAATCGCGCCGCCGCGGCGGCGGCACCGGCCTCGCCGAGGTCGATCAACGGGACGGTGAGCGCGGCTCGCAGCGCGGCCACGTCGGCCGCCGAGTGGCCGACGTAATCGAGGACCTCCGCGCTGATGCCGGTCACTGCATCAAGCGCGGGTGGGCTGCCGACGATGACGACGGGGTCGAAGCCGGCGGCGCGCCACTTCCGCTCCGAAGGCGAGACCTGGGCCTCGATGGGCACGACGACGGCGATCCTTACCGCGGCGAGCGCGCGCAGCTCCGCCACGGCGGCATCGAAGGGGTGCACGAGCACACCGCGCGCCCGCACGTCCGGGAAGCCGCCGGCGCAGAGCAGCAGCGTGGTCGTCGCACCGCGCCGCTCCGCCTCGTCCAGGGCGGCCTGGACCAGCGGGGCCAAGAAGGCCTCGTCGAGCGTCACGGGGCCGCCATCGCGGAGCCGCGTCGTGAGCGGGTGGGCGCCTCCGCCCCCCTTCGGCAGGTCGTGGGGCCCCAGGGGGTCGAGTGCCCCGACCTCGACGACCTCGACGTCCGCGGGCAGTCGGGCCAGAAGAGGTTCGAGGAGATCGGCTCTTGGAGTCTGCCCGATCGTGACCGCACCGGCCGTGCGCGTCATCGGTCAGCCGCCGCCTGGCGGAGAGGGTGGGATTCGAACCCACGAGGCTTTCGCCCGGCGGTTTTCAAGACCGCTGCCATCAACCACTCGGCCACCTCTCCGGGGCAGAGGATAGCAGCGGGTCCCGCGGGTCAGCCCGGGGGCGCCGCCTCGGGCACGGGACCCTTGACCCAGCGCACGGCGACCGCCGAGAGGGCGATGCTGATGACGACGGCCGCCAGCAGCGCCACGTACAGCGAACCGGTGATGACGCCGGCGGTCACCAGCGCGGACCCGAGCACAAAGCCGAACTCGCCCATCTGGCCGAGGCCGACCGCCAACTGGACGGGGCGTCCGGGGACATGGACCAGTCGCGCGAGGCCATAGGCGACACCGCTCTTGGCGACGACGATGAGGCCCAGGAAGACCGCCAGCCAAGGCAGCCCGACCAGCAGATCACCAGGGTCGATGAGCGTCCCGATGGCCACGAAGAAGAGGACCGCGAAAAGATCGCGGAATGGCAGCAGGCGGCGTCGTGCCTCGGCCGCGGCGTGGCTCTCGGTGATGGCCAGGCCGCCCACGAAAGCGGCCAGGGCGAGCGGCACGCCGAAGGCGACCGCACCGACACCGGCCAGGGCCAACCCGCTGGCCACGGACGTGATCAGGAAGAGGTCGTGCTCGCCGTGGAGGGCGCCCAGGATGCGCGGCAGGACCCGAGCGGTGGCCAGCGCCAGAGCCGCGAACGCGACGAGGCCGAGGAGCGCATCGCCGAGCGGCCGGCCACCGATGGTCAGGGCGGCCAGGAGGGCGGCCGCGGCGACGACCCCGGTCACGTCCTGGAGGACGGCCCAGCCCAGCATCGCCCGTTCCGTGGGCTGGTCCGTGGTGCGGCGACGGCTGCGCGTGATGTTGACCACGACGACCGACGAGCTGAAGGCCACGCACAAGCCGAGCACGGTGGCCGGGATAGGCTCGATGCCCAGGGCGACGAAGACCGCGGCGCCGATGAGCGTCGTGACCAGCATCTGGGCAGGCGCGACCCAGATGAGCGCCCGTTGTTCGCGCTGGAGCGTGCGCAGGTCGACCTCGATGCCGACCTCGAAGAGGAGCAACACGACGCCCACGTCCGCCAGCAGACGGAGCTGCTCCGGGTCCGCCACGTACCCGGGCGTGAACGGGGACACCGCCAGTCCGACGAACAGGTAGCCGACCACGGCGGGCAGGCCGATCCGTCGGGCGACCCAACCGGCGGCAACGGCCGCCAGCAGGACGAGCCCGATCTCCAGGATGGCGGGTGCGGTCGGCTCCACCGGGTGATGGTACCCGGCACCTATGCCCCGCCCGGCGCGGCAGGCACCGTTCCGCAGCGCGACGGTGGCCCGATCAGGCGGGGATCGACTCCATCCCCATGTGGGCCCGCAGCGCCTCGGGGATGCGCAGGCTGCCGTCGGCTCGCTGGTAGACCTCGAGGATAGCGGCCACCGTGCGGGCCAGCGCGAGCCCGGAGCCGTTCAGCGTGTGCAGGATCTCCGGCTTGGCGCCCGGCTCGGGCCGCCAGCGGATGTTCATGCGCCGGGCCTGGTAGTCGCGGAAGTTCGAGACAGAGCTGACCTCCAGCCAGCGTTCCACGCCGGGCGCCCAGACCTCGAGGTCGTACTTCTTGGCCTGCACGAAGCCCATGTCACCGGTGGCCATGAGCTTGACGCGGTAGGGCAGCCCGAGCCGCTGGAGGACCACCTCCGCCCGGGCGGTCAGCCATTCCAAGGTGGCGTTCGAGTCGGCCGGCCGCTCGAAGCAGACCATCTCCACCTTGTCGAACTGGTGGACGCGCAGGATGCCCCGGGTGTCCTTGCCGGCGGCGCCGGCCTCGCGCCGGAAACAGGGCGAGTAGGCCACGTAGCGGATGGGCAGCGCGGCCGCCTCGACGATCTCGTCGCGATGGATGTTCGTGACCGGCACCTCGGCCGTGGGCACGAGGTACAGCTCGTCGCGGGTCACGACGTACATCAGGTCTTCCTTGTCCGGGAGCTGCCCCGTGCCGCGCGCCGAGGCCGTGTTGACCAGCGCCGGCGGCCAGATCTCGGTCATGCCGTGCTCGCGCGTGTGGATGCCGATCATGAAGTCGATCAGCGCCCGCTGGAGAGCCGCACCGGCGCCGCGGTAGATGGGGAAACCGGAGCCGGTCACCTTGGCGCCGGCGTCGAGGGCGAGCATGCCCAGCGCCTCGCCCGCCTCCCAGTGCGGCCGCACCTCGCTCCCGTCGGGTCGGACGTGCGGCGTGGGGTCGCCCCAGGTACGTACGATGACGCTGTCCTCTTCGCCGCCCACGGGCACATCCGGGTCGGCCGGGTTGGGGATGCGCAGGAGGAGCTCCCCGAGATCCGCCTCGATGGTCGCCAGCTCCGCATCGAGGGCCTCGATGCGGGCGCCCATGACCGTCGAGCGCTCGCGCAGGGCGGCGGCCTCCGGGCCCCGAGGATCGGCACCGGCCTTGATCGCCTCGCCGACCTGCTTCGAGACGGCGTTCCGCTCGGCCTTCAGCCCGTCCGACTCCCCCAGCAGCCGGCGGCGGCGCTCATCGAGCGCAACCGCGGCGTCGACCGGGGCGGGGTCCTCGCCCTTGTCGAGCGCGCCCTGGCGCAGCCGCGCCGCATCGTCGCGCAGGCGCTGCAACCCGACGCTCACGCTGCGGCCCCGGCCACGGCGCCGGCCTCGCGCATCCGTGCAGCCACGAAGGCGGGCTCGAGGCTGGCCAGCAACCAGCCCGCACGCGGGCCGTTGAGGCGGCCGAGGAAGGCGAGGTAGAGGGCACCGAACGCGCGCGCCGAGGGCAGCTCGCGCGCCTGCGCGGTGCGGAAGATGAGGTCCTGCCAGGCATCGCCCGAAACCGGGCGCTCGGCATCGGCGCCGTCAGCGAGCGCACCGAGGAACCCGCGCTGGTCGGCCTCGAGCTCCGCTGCCTCGGCCGGCAGGGCGTCCTCGCGCACCTCCACCCGATAGCGGTCCGGCGCGAACTCGGCCAGCCAGGCCCGAGCGACGGCGACGCGCTGGTCGAGGATGGCCCGCTCGGCGGCGTCGAGCGGCGAGCCCTTCTCGGCCGTCATGCGCGCCTCGAGATCCACGCCGGGCACCTGGACGAGCAGCGCCAGGTGGCGGAAGGACGGCCGGAAGCGTGCCGCCTCGACGGCCGGGTCGGCCTCGCCGTCCACGAGGCTGGCCCGGAAGATGCGCTCGGGGGCCGGTGGCAGCTCGCCGCGCACCTCGCGCCCGGCGACGGCGGCGGCGATGCGGTCGAACTCGTCGAAGAGGCCCGGGATGGCGTCGCCCTCGGGGTCGAACTCGATGGCCTTCCTCGGCTTGTGGCGCAGGAAGAGGAAGCGCAGCAGCTCCGGCGGCAGGATGGCGGCCATGCCGTGGGCGGAGGCGCCCGTTCCCTTGCTCGTGCTCATCTTGCGCCCGCCGATGTTCAGGAACTCATAGGGCACGTTGAGCGGCGGCTCGCGTTCGAAGACCTCGCGGGCCACGGCGTCGCTGCGGTCGCGCGACCCGCCGGCCGTGGCCAGGTCCTTGCCGCAGCCCTCGATGGTGATGCCGAAGTGGCTCCACTTGGCGGCCCAGTCCACGTTGAAGGGCAGCTTGGCCCGGCCGCGGAACGGCGCCACGCGGCCCTCGTGGCCGCAGCCCCGCGCCCAGGTCACGTAGTCGGGCTGGCAGGCGTACGCCACCGTCTCGCCGTCCCAGTCGGTGGCCAGCGTCGTGCCGATCTTGCCGCAGTTCTCGCACAGGATGGAGACCGGGAGCCAGCCGGCCGGGCGCTCGACGTTGCTGACGCGCCGGTACAGCTCGCGCACGACCTCGGCCCGGTCGAGAGCGATGCGGATGTAGGGATCCATGCGCCCGTCGGCGTAGAGATCGCTCATCCAGTAGATCTCGGGATGGATGCCCAGGCCCGCGAAGGTGCCCATGAACAGCTGGCCGACGAAGTGGCGCGCATAGCTGGCGGCCGGGCTGCCTTCGGGTGCCGGCACGTGGGCCAGCGGCACGCCCATGTAGCGCTCGACGGCGTCGGGCGTGAGCAGCGCCTGGGCGTCCATGGGGTCGAGATCGTCGACGCCGTACAGGAAGCGCGTCTCGAGGCCCCGATCGCGCAGCGCCCGCGCGATCGCGTCGTGCAGCACGACGCCGCGCAGGCTGCCCACGTGGACCGTGCCCGACGGCGTCTTGGAGTCGTTGACGACCTGGGGGCCGGTGACGGCCGCCGCCAGCTCGTCGGCCCAGTACATCGACCGAGCCTAGCTGATGCCGACGATCTTGAAGTCCGTCTCGCCCGCGGGGGCGGCGACCTTGACCGTCTCGCCCTTGCGCCGCCCGAGCAGGGCCCGCCCGAGGGGCGATTCGTTGGAGATCCGGCCGTCGCGCGGCGCGGCCTCCGCCGAGCCGACGATGGTGTACTTCTCCTTGCCGTCGGGCGATTCGATGACCACCGTCGAGCCGATGACGACGTGGTCGGTCGAGTGGTTCTCGTCGATGATGATGGCGTTCTTGATCAGGGCCTGGAGCGACTGGATGCGGCCCTCGACGAAGGCCTGCTCGTTCTTGGCGTCCTCGTACTCGGCGTTCTCAGTGATATCGCCGTGCGCCTTCGCCTCCTGGATCCGCGAAGCGACCTCCGAGCGCCGGACACTGACCATGACGTCGAGCTCCTCGCGGAGCTTGCTCAGGCCATCCCGGGAGAGGTAGCTTGGTTTCGAGTTCACGACAGGCTCCCCCGTCCGAGGCTCACGCCCGAAGCGGGCGGCTGGGCGTGTAAACGGACGAACCCCCGGCCCGGCGACGCACCGGTCGCGACCAGGAGTCCGAGTGTCGGCGGATTGTAGGTGCGCCCTCGGAGAACGTCAAACGACGGAACGTCGAATGCCGGCCGACGCGGCGCGCCCTCAGGCCCATCCGGCGTGGGTTCCATCTCTGGGGGGCATGGCGGGGCGCGCAGGCGCCCGTCGGTGTCCTGCGGGGCCGTCGCTGGGGTCCGATCCATCTCTGGGACGCATGGCGGCGCGCCCAGCCGGCCCGCCGCAGCCACCCGGGGGCCGACCGCGGCCGCTCCTGGCGCCGCAGCTATGCCTGACGGCAATGGGTTCGCGGCCATGACACGGAGCCCGGCCCCTACCGAGCCCGGCCTCCACACCGAGCCCGGCCGGCGCCGCTACCCGGCCAGCGCCAGCAGCCGCTGGCGGACGCGCGTCCGCGCGGTCCGGTCGCGCAAGGCGATGAAGACCGTATCGTCCCCGGCGATGGAGCCGACGACCTCCGGCCAGCGGGCTCGATCCAGCGCCGCCGCGAGCGCGTGCGCGCTGCCCGGGATGGTGCGCACGACGAGCAGCAGGCCGGCCTCGTGGACCTCGATGGGCAGGTCGCGCAGCAGACCGCGCAGGCGATCCTCCGCGGAGGGCTCGGTCTCGGCCAGGCGCGGCGGGAGGGCATAGCAGAGCACCCCGTCGCGGGCCTGCTTGACCAGCCCGAGCTCGGCCACATCGCGACTGATGGTGGCCTGCGTGGCCCGGAAGCCGCGGTCGCGCAGGGCGTTGGCCAGCTCCTGCTGCGTGCGGATCCTGCGTCGGACGATGAGGTCCCGGATGGCCTGCTGGCGGAGCTGCTTCATGACTTCCATCGCGTCAGGTGGCCAGGAGCAGGCCGAAGACGACGGCCGCGAAGACGAGCCGGTAGACGATGAAGATGCCGGTCGAGTTCGTGCGCAGGTACCGTAGCAGGAAGGCCACCGCCAGGAGGCCGGACACCGCCGCCGCGAGCATGCCCGCGAGCAGGACGACCGGCTCGCCCACGAGGCCGCCGGCGGCGAGCAGTGAGCGCGCCTTCCACAGTCCGGCGCCGGCGATGACCGGGGTGGCCATGAGGAACGAGAAGCGGGCGGCGGCCGGGCGCTCCAGGCCGAGGAAGAGCCCGGCGGCGATGGTGATGCCCGAGCGACTGATGCCCGGGAAGAGCGCCAGGGCCTGCGCCGCGCCGATGGCCAGCGCGTCGCCGAAGCGCAGCTGGAGCAGCCCACGGTCCCGGCGGCCATGACGCTCGGCAAGCCAGAGGATGGCCGCGCCCGCGACCAGGAGCAGGCCGATGAACGCTGGCCGCTCGCGGAAGTAGGTGTCGAAGAAGGACTCCAGCGTGGCGCCCAGCAGCGCCGCCGGCACGACCGAGACGACGAGGAGCCAGGCCAGCCGTCGCTCCGGGTCGCCGGCCAGCGAGCGATCTCGCAGGCTCGCCGCGCCAGCTCGCAGGAGTCGCAGCAGGTCTGTCCGGAAGTACGCCAGGAGGGCCACCAGCGTGCCCACGTGAAGCATCACGTCGAACGCCGCCGAGTTCAGGAACGGGTCGTCCCAGCCAAGGAACCGGGGCACGAGGATGAGGTGTGCCGACGACGAGATGGGCAGGAACTCGGTGAGTCCCTGCAGGACCCCGATGAGGGCCGCCTGAAGGATCGTGTCCATCGCCGGGCCGTCTCGTCGGGCGAGCGCGAGGCCCGACCGGCGTTATCGGTGCTCCTAGCGGATGAAGAGGGGCGCGAGCACGAGCGTGATCGTCGCCAGCAGCTTGACCAGCACGTGGAGCGACGGGCCCGCGGTGTCCTTGAAGGGATCGCCCACCGTGTCGCCCACGACTGCCGCGGCGTGGGCGGCGCTGCCCTTGCCCAGGACGTTGCCGGCGTCGTCGGTCAGGTGCCCGGCCTCGATGTACTTCTTGGCGTTATCCCACGCGCCGCCGCCGTTGTTGAGGACCGTGGCGAGCAGGACGCCGCTGATCGTGCCCACCATCAGGAGTCCGGCGATGGCCTGGTAGCCGAGCAGCAGCCCGACGATGATCGGCGTGGCCACGGCCACGGCGCCGGGCAGCACCATCTGCCGCAGGGCGGCCTGCGTGGTGATGTCCACGACCCGGGCGTAGTCGGGCCGCTGGCTGTAGTCCATGATGCCCGGCATCTCGCGGAACTGGCGACGCACCTCGACGATGATCGCCTGCGCCGTCGTGCCCACGGCGCGGATGGCCAGCGAACTGAAGAAGAAGGCCAGCATGGCGCCGATGAGGGCGGCGATGAAGACGCTGACGTTGGCCAGGTCCACGGCCAGCAGGAGCTCAACGCCCTCCTTGCCGGCCGCGATCTGGCGGCCCAGGATGAGGTTGACCTTGTCGATGTAGGCGTTGAAGAGCAGGAACGCGGCCAGGCTCGCCGAGGCGATGGCGTAGCCCTTGGTAAGCGCCTTGGTGGTGTTGCCCACCGCGTCGAGGCGGTCGGTGATGTGGCGGGCGCTCTCCTCGGCCCGGCTGAACTGGGCGATGCCGCCGGCGTTGTCGGTGATGGGCCCGAAGGTGTCCATGGCCAGGATGTAGGCCGTGGTCATGAGCATGGCCATGGTGGCCACCGCGGTGCCGAAGATGCCGCCGACGTTGTGGCCCGCGGCGTTCTCGAGACCGGCCTGCGCGCCGAACCAATGGCTCACGAACAGGGCGATGCCGATGGTGATGGCCGTGACGGCGGTCGTCTCGAAGCCGACGGCCGTGCCCGAGATGATGTTCGTGGCCGGCCCCGTCTTGCTGGCCTCGGCGATCTCCTTGACCGGCCGCCAGGCGCCGGCCGTGTAGTACTGCGTGATGTAGACGAAGGCGACGCTGGTGGCCAGGCCGACCACGCCGGCGCCGAAGAACCAGAGCCAGGCCGGGATGCCGTTGGCGCCGACCGCGCCGGGCGTCTGCATCATCAGGTTGGTCGTGACGAACAGGCCCAGCGCGGAGAGCACTGTCGTCACCCAGTAGCCGCGGTTGAGGATCCGCATGGGGTCCTCGTCCTCGCGGCCGCGCAGCGAGAGGATGGCCAGGATCGTGCCCAGCAGGCCGAAGGCGCGCACGACGAGGGGGAAGAAGATCCAGGTCTCCGGGTTCGGCCAGCCCGCGGCCACGGCGATGCCGTAGACGGCCACGCCGAGGATCATGGCCCCGATGTTCTCGGCGGCGGTGGACTCGAAGAGGTCGGCGCCGCGGCCGGCGCAATCGCCCACGTTGTCGCCCACGAGGTCGGCCACGACAGCGGCGTTGCGCGGATCGTCCTCGGGGATGCCCGCCTCGATCTTGCCCACGAGGTCCGCGCCGACGTCGGCGGCCTTGGTATAGATCCCGCCGCCGAGCTGGGCGAAGAGGGCCACGAAGGAGGCGCCGAAGCCGAAGCCGACGATGAGGAAGGGTGCCTGGGCCGGATTCTCAAAGCCGCCGTAGAGGGCGAAGATGCCCCATACGCCGAGCAGCGACAGAGCGACCACGAGGAAGCCGGAGACGGCACCGCCACGCATAGCCACGGTCACCGCGCCGACGAGGCTGTGGCGCGCCGCGGCCGCCGTGCGCAGATTCGCCTTGACGCTGATGTACATGCCGATGATGCCCGAGGCCATCGAGCAGATGGCCCCGACGAGGAAGGCCACGCCGGTGCGCACGCCGAGCTCCATGCCGACGATGTCAGTGTCAGCGACCTCCTTGCCCTCGACGAGGCCGATGACAAGGCCGATGACGACGCCGCCCCCGATGGCGAGCAGGCCGATGGTGCGGTACTGGCGCTTGATGAACGCCACGGCACCCTCGTAGATGGTGCCGGCCACGTCCTGCATCGCCTGGGTCCCCTTGTCGCGCGAGACGACGTCACGCGCCAGGTATCCGGCGAAGAGGACCGCGGCGATGCCCGCGATCGGGATGATCCATTGGATCGCGGTCGCGATCTGCACGGTGGATGAGCCTCCTCGGTTGCGGCCGTCAGCAGCGGCCGATCGTGATGGGGGTCTGCCGGCGCCACCTTGGGCCTGATCCCTCAGCGGGCCGGAACGGCGCGCTGCGGCAGACAGGTAACGTGCCCGCGGTCGGGGCCCGGGATCGATCGGCGGGAGTGTATCAAATCGTGCCTGGGGCGGGTCCGGGGCCCCGGTATGCAACGATCTTCCACCCCGCGCCCCCGCCGCGCTCGCACGCGGGGCCGGGCCGGGCCGGCGCCCCTATACTCCCCGTCTTGTGAGCAAACGTCCGCTCGGCTGCCTGTTCGAGGTGGTCGAAACCCTCGTCCTGACCGTCATCATCTTCCTCGTCATCCAGAACTTCGTGGCCCAGCCCTACCGCATCGAGCAGATGAGCATGGAACAGACGCTCGAGCCGGGCCAGTACGTCCTCATCGACAAGCTCTCGCCGCGCTGGGACGACTACTCGAGAGGCGACATCATCGTCTTCTGGCCGCCCGAAGAGACGCACGACGTGCCGTTCATCAAGCGCGTCATCGGCCTGCCCGGCGACCGCGTCGCGATCAGGGATGGAAGCGTTTACGTCAATGGGATCCCGCTCGACGAGCCCTACGTCTTCGGCGGGCCGACCGAGCCGGGCACCCAGGGTGACGTGGTGGTCGTGCCCCCCGACAGCTACTTCGCGCTGGGCGACCATCGCAGCGATTCCACCGACTCGCGGGTCTTCGGCTTCGTCGCCCGCGACGACGTCATCGGCCGGGCCGTCGTGCGCTACTGGCCCATCAGCACGTTCACCTTCCTCGAGACCCCGAGCTACATCGGCGTGCCCGCCACGGGTCCCTCGGGGGTCCACATCGGGGCCGATGACCGCGAACCGGCGGACGCGACCCGCTTCCGGCCGGCTCGAGCCGCCTGACGCCCGGGCGGGGGCCATGGCGCCCATCCCCATCGCCGCCGCGATCCTCGTGCTCCTCGGCGCCGCTGCCGCGCTGCGGGCCACGCACGGCCGGCTGACGGTGGTCGGTCTGGGCGTGGCGCTGCTCGGGCTGCCGCTCGCGGTGGGCGGCATCCCAGACCCGCTCTTGCTCGCCTTCCGGACCGTGGCCGTGCTGCTCGCCCTCCTCCTCCTCGACCATGCGGTGCGGCGCACGACATCCCTCATCGGCCCCATCCGCCTGGGCGGCACGACCGAGGTGGCGATCGAGCTCGCCGCCTGGCTCCTGGGCCTGCTCCTCGGATCGACCATGCCGGATGCGCGCGGCTCCGCCGTCGCCCTGGCAACGGCGGTCGCCCTCGGCACCGCCGGGCTGACACTGCTGTGTTTCGGGCACGACACGCTCCGCCTGGGCATCGGCGCCATGCTCGCGCTCGCGGCCGGCGCGACGGCCGTCCCAGCCTTCGGCGGCGGCGAGCGCGCCGCCCTCGAGCTGGCCCTCGCCGGCGCGCTGCTTGCGGTCGCCGGAGCCACGGCGTGGTTGGCCGTGGTCGGCGGGCGCGTACGCCACGACCTCGAGCTGGCCGACCGGCCGCGCGACCTGCGCGACGCCGGCTGACACGATGGCCCTGCTGGCGCTGCTCATCGTGGCCGCCGCCGGGACCGCCGGCACCTTCCTCGCCCGCGGCCGCGCCGGCGGGGCCCCGGGCGTCGGGATCGCCGCGCTGGCCGGGTTCGTCATCGCGGCGGTCGCGATGCCGGCCGATGCGACTCTCGCGGTCGGGGCTGCCCAGCTCGTGGTGACGCCGTATGCGCGCCTCTGGCTGATCGCCGCCGCCGTCGCCCTGCTTGCGGTGGAACTGGTCAGCCGGGCCCATGGCGGGCAGCGCAACCTGCCGTTCGCCGCGCTCGGCGGTCTCGGTGCCGCGGCCGTGGCGCTGACTGTCACCGACGGGGCCGCCGCCATCCTCGCGGCCACCGCGGCGGGCTGCCTCGGGCTCGTGGCGACGCTCGGAGGGCCCATCACCATGCCCACGTTGCGCGTCAGCGCTGACGGCCTGCGCAGCGTCGCCGTAGCCGGCGCGGGCGCGCTGCTGGCGGTGGCCTGGATCGGGGAGGACGCCATCTTCCTGTCCTCGGGCGCGGTGGCCGCCGGCGTCCTCGTGATGGCCGCGGCGCTGGCCCTCCGGCTCGGGGCGGTCCCCTTCCACGTGCCGCTGGCCCGCCTCGTCGGGACGGCGCGCCTGGCGGCCGTGCCGCTGGCGGCCGCCTGGTTGCCGGCGGCATTCGCCATCGTCGGCCTCGGCTGGGCACAGCTCGGGCCCGCGCCCGTGGCCGGCGACCTTACAGGGCCTCGCCTCATCGTGGCGCTCGTGGCGGTCGTGACCATCTTCGCGGCCGGCGTCGTGGCGATCCTCGATGACGATCTGGCCCGCGTCCTCGGCTACGGCCTCGTGGCCGATGGCGGGTTCGTGCTCCTCGCCCTCGCCGGCACCGATCCCGCCGTGTGGCCGGCAGCGCGGACGTGGCTCCTCTGCCTGGCCCTCTCGCGCACGGTCATGGCCCTGGCCATCCTGGGCCTCGAAGGCGCCGACGGGACCCGCCGTGGCCGCGAGCTGCACGGCTGGCTGCGGCGCACGCCGTCGTTGGGGATCGCCCTCGCGGTCGCCGTCCTGGTGGGCATCGGGCTGCCCGGGATGCTGCCCTTCGAGGCGCGCCGCACGCTGGCCGTGCTGGCCGTGGGGGAGCCACTCGGCGCGCTCGTCCTGGTCCTCGGCGCCCTGCCGCTGTTGCCGCTGGCGCGCCTGGCCTGGGTGGGCGCCCAGGCGCCCGGGCCGGCCGTGGCCGCCGGTCGAAGCGAGCGACCCGTGATGCTGCCGGCCGACGAGAGGGAGGCCCCGACCGCCTGGCGCGCCAGGGCGCGCCAGATCGTCCGGCGCGCGGCCCTCGCGTGGCAGCTCGACCGGGTGCCCATCGCCTCGGCCGTGACGGGGCTGCTGGCGCTCGCCGCGCTCGCCGTGGCACTCGGCGTCGGTGGTCTCGCGGAGGCCGCGGCCGGCCGACCCCCCGGCGCGGGCCCGCTGCCGGGTCTCTAGCCGCTCAGTCCTCCGGTGCGAGCACCCAGCGGTCCACGTCGCGGTCGTAGTCGAACAGCTCGGCCGGCGTGAACCAGAGGGCCAGCTCCTGCGCCGCCGTGTCGATGCTGTCCGACGCGTGGACGAGGTTCTGCGCCGTCTCGAGGGCGAAGTCGCCGCGGATCGTGCCGGGCGCCGCCTCAGCGGGGCGGGTCGCGCCGTTGACGGCGCGCACGACGGCCACCGCGTTGGGGCCCTCGAGCACGGCCGCCACGAGTGGAGCGGAGCTGATGAAGTCGACCAGGCCGCGGAAGAACGGCCGTTCGCTGTGGATCGCGTAGTGGCGCTCGGCGAGGTCGCGGTCGATCAGCACGAGCTTGAGCCCCACGATCTTCAGGCCACGATCCTCGTAGCGCTGCAGGATGCGGCCGACCAGGAGGCGCTGCACGCCATCGGGCTTGACGAGGACCAGGGTGCGTTCGTTCACGATTCTCCCTCATCGAGGGCAGCGCCCGTGAGGGCCTGCCTGGATCTCTGGAAGGCGGCGGACGCCTCGATCTCCCGGCCCATGGACCGGAAGGCATCGCCGCGGACGAGATGGAGCGCTGCTGCGGTGGCTCCGGCGCGCTCGCTGCGGGCGAGCGCGCGGTCGGCCAGGGAGAGGACGAGCGGCGCCAGTGCGCCCTCGTCGCGCAGGATGATGCCGAGGCGGACCGCCACGCCGCGCAGGTCCCCGGCGGCGATGGCCGCCTCGACCGTGGCGATCTCGTCGCGGGGCGATGCCTCCGCGCGGCCGGCCCGACCGGCCGTCGACCCCAGCGCGCCTCCGGACCCGGCCGCCCCGGAGCGCACCGTCTCGACCTCCGTGGCCGGCCAGGCCGCGCTGCGCGGCTGTCCCGCGAAGAGGGGCTCGAGAGGGTCGTCGCCGGCGCCCGCGAGCACCGCCAGCAGCCGTTCGGCCGTGGCCCGCGCGTCGGCGGTGCGGCCGCGGGCGGCCAGTGCCTCGGCAGCCACGACGAGGGCGATCGGCTCGGCCCCGCCGCCGTCGAGGTGAGCCACCGCAGCCTCGCCGCCGCCGGGCAGGTCGCCGCTCCGCCAGCGCGCCTCGGCGAGGTCGGCCAGGGCGGTCGAGTCCAGCTCGCCCCGGGCGGCCAGCGTCTCGAGCTCCGCGCGCGCGAGCGCGAGCATCCCGGTCCGCAGGTGGAGCCGGGCCAGGCGCGCCTCGATGGAGCGCCCCTGAGGCTGCGTCCCGGCGCGGGCTGCGCGGGCTGCGCGCGCCGTCACGGCAGGTGCAGCGCGCGGTCGAGCCGCGAG
>Ga0209320_10000121_pt1 | contig 39866 bp, 44 predicted proteins | sample Rifsed13ft4_FD_184008 | JGI IMG/M metagenome (GOLD analysis project Ga0209320, IMG submission 184008) | Soil microbial communities from Rifle, Colorado, USA - sediment 13ft 4 (version 2) | ecosystem: Environmental > Terrestrial > Deep subsurface > Rock core/Sediment | place: Rifle, Colorado... | reverse complement strand
CATAATTTTCTTTGAGCTCTAGCTGGTGATCCTCTTCTTTCATCTCTTCTTGTTCTACTTTTTTCCATTTTTTTTCTATCTCTTTTTCTTTCTTTACCACGTCATATTACAGCAAAGCCAAACATATTAGAGAATTCACAATTTTCAACTTTGATATTCTCAAGAGACAATAATTTAGCCGCCAATGATCATATTCTCAGATACCGAATCAAAGAACAGCTTTATTGCAGCTATGACAATTATTGCAGAGACAAGAATCTGCAAAGATCTTTCCTTGACATCCAAAGAGAGTCGTGCACCGATTATTCCGCCAACAAAAGCTCCTGCAGCTAAAAGACCTGCCTGGATGAAATCTGGATGTCCCAATATGCTATGAGTGATGATTCCAGACAAAGATGCAAAAAGCAAGATGAATTGTGATGTGGGGGCAGCTTTTTTCATAGTCATTCCAATTCCCACCACCATTAACGGAACAAAGATTATCCCTCCACCTATCCCAAAAAACGACGAGATTATTCCTGCAAAAAAGCTTGCAGCAATTACAAACACAATCATTAATTTTGTGAGATTTTTTTGTTTGGTCTCTATTTTTTTTCTCAAAAATATATAGACTGCAGATGATACCAACACAATTCCAAATAGTATCTTGAATATGGCAGGCGTGACATCACTTGAGACAAAGGCCCCCAAGACAGTTCCAGGAATGCACAATACTCCAAGCTTTAATCCAAGAGAGTAATCAATTCTTTTTTGGCGTGAATATGAAACTGTGGAAGATACTGCATTGCTAAAAGCTGCAAAGAGGCTATTACTTGCAGCTAGAGTTGGCGGAAATCCAAAAAATGTTAGTACTGGGACAACAATGAATCCCCCTCCAAGACCAATCATTGATCCTAGTATTCCAGCTACAAACCCCAACGGTACTAGCCATAATTGATCAATCATGATACACTCCGGTCATACATGTTATCTGCATGTCTTGAATTTAGTTTGATATGATGAATTTCCAAAGATACCCTTCGGTGTTTGTAGTGACTTCTAAGATTAGCTGTTTTTGGGCAAGGCCTGTAAGCTTGGAGCTGCTGGTGGCGCCCTTTGCATCCAAGTGATGAGATTTTGTAGCATCAACCCAGGAGGAGACAGATTCAAGATCTCCTGGCTTTTGGTCCTGCCAGCAATCACATACAAGTGACTCTACCATTGTTTCGTATGTAGTCTTGAGAGAATCAATATTGGACATATGGGGGTCTGTCTGAATCACACCCAATACGGCATCAGGAGAATCTGCACTTCCTATCATGTGAATATTTCCAAGAAACTTGCCGTCAGAGTCTTTTAGCTCAGTTGAGGTACAGTATTGTATTGATCTTTGTTTTTCGACGTTGCTGTAAAATGTGCAGTATTTTGCAATAGAGCCACCCGATATTTTTAGTGGACTGGACATGGATATTCCTTTTGATGCAAGGGATGATTTTAGAATGGAATTTGAATCATATGAAAGATCAATGGGAGTGATTGTAGCTGCAGTGTCATTAACTGGCAGTGCGTTTCGATTAATTGGAATTACAGTGTCATTAATTGGAGTTGGCACTCTAGTTGGAATTGGCTCAGTTACTGGTTTTTCATTAATTGGTTTTTCATTTGTTGTGATTAGTTTTTGATTCATGGGAACTAGTACAGACATCAGAATTATTGCAGTGATGATTCCAAAAATAACGGGTATGAAAATTTTCTTGTTCATTTTATTGACTCAAATATTATTATAACATAAGGTTTTGCAATTCTAAATTGAAATGATATTTAGCTTGGAGTCTTTTGTGATGTGAAATTTATCTACAAATCCAGAAGCCACTTCTAAAATGTATAGCGCCTCACCGTCAGGGGTAAAGCTTTGGCAGACCATAGTCTCAAGTGCAGTCTTGCATGGTGGAACATCTTTTTCTATATGAATAATGTTTCCGTCTTTATCAAACCAGATCATATCCAGTGGAAACTGCATGTTTAGCATCCAAAGCGAGTAGATTCCTGCTTTCTCAAAGACAAAGATCATTCCTTGGTTGTATGGGAGCTGGTCCTGAAACATCAGACCTCTGATGCGCCTTGGCTCGGTATCTGCAACTTGAACCTCCAATGGAATATCAGCTATTTTGATTGTACCCCTTGGAAATTCTACTGACTCTAGCTTGCTGTCACTTGGAATCGACATTAGTCCTACAACTCCTATAATTGCAGCAGCTATTGCCACAGGTATTAGAATTTGGGTTCTAGTTGCCATGAAAATAGTGATTTTTTCCTTTTAAAATACTGTATAGTGTGTATTATCATAGCCAACTAGGGCGATCTTGGAGGTATTGGTGTGTAATAGAAAAAAGATATAGCTTAGCCGGAGAGTGCTCATGGTAAAAATAAACATTTTCTGCCAGGATATGTAATGGTATTTTTTGATCTTGGATACAAGGGAATAGACAGAGATTTTCCAGAGATAAATGCAGTGACCCCATCATTATGACTTTGAAATGTCAATCATATTTTGTTTAAGCAGTGTATTTTGTAATTTCTTTAGAAAGTAAAACATTGCAAATATCCCATGGAGTAACAATCCAGTCCTTGTAAATTACATACGGATGTTCCATGTCATACATCATTGCAGAAACTTCGTTAATTTGTAGATCGTCAAAAATAACTCTTGCTTCTTCCAATTCTATGATGCGGGCAGGCATATTTAGGAAATCATCTGTATCTTTAAGATATTTCATTTTTTCAGTAATTGTCTCAATGATTATTCTATCATTGAGGTATTTGTTGGAATTTTCAAGTAAAATTTTACGAGTTTTGTTTTTAAACATGGAATCTATTATTGCCCCCAAAGTATCATCTTTTTTGAAAGTGATCGGAATTTTCTTTGGTAAATCCATGATTGAAAGATTAGTTTTACACCTCATTCCAATTTCCAGAATTTTTTTAGATGAAATTGCAGAATAAAATCCCCACTCATTGGCTATTACGGCATATGCTCTGCCTCTTTCTTTCCAGTATTTCATTAAATCTTTGTACTTTGTGTCTTTTGTAACAGTTACTGGATTTGGCTCCATAATGTCTTCAACATTTGTTCCAAAAAACAAACCTGAAGAGGGGGTTTTCAAAAGATTTTCCATAATCTCTTTGCCTCCAATTGTGCCTACTGGTTTTTCACCCTCTCTTACCATTACAGAATCAGTGACAGACTCTAAATATTGAACAAGCATTCCTGCAACGACCCATACTTCTGTTCCTTTATCGATATGAATACAAAGTGAATAGGTAAGTGTATCGGGCAGTAATTCCCCAAGTGTTCTTTCTGCTATTGGTAAATCTAGAGTCATGCATTAACTTGCGCTTTATTGCATAAAGCAACTATTAATAATTATCAAGATTGGAAGTGACTTTGATCAACAAACACTCAAGACATCTTTTTTCTAGATCTTCTATAATGTGATGATATTATTTTTAGAATTAAAGATATTTGATATTGCAAGTATCAACAGTGGTTTGTAGTTTTTTAGAATTTGAAATTGTATGGATTCAGACAAATCTCATATTTGATAATCAATGAGATCTTTTTAATAATTCAGCACCTAATTTTGATATGTGGCGTGAATATAGGAGTTTAAGATTGTGACAAAACTCTCAGATCTAACTTTAGAACAGATATTTGCTGAAAGATTAACTGATACGCCATGTGTTTATCTCAATAAAAAACGAGAAGTGTGGGTTGCCACAGAGATGTGTGTTCAGTATTTGGAATCTACCATAGACTCTATTGTAGTCAGAGATGACAACCTCAAACCGATTGGGATTGTAGGGGGATATGATTTGTTAGATAGCATACGAAAAGACCCAACTCGTGATTTTCAGTATAAAACAAACATAGAACAGATAATGTTCAAAGATCTTCTAATCGTCGATAAGGATACAAAACTTAAGGATTTGGTAGAACGATGGAAAGTATCCAGAAGAGCTTTTGCCATAATACCTAACAAGTTTCGCGGTTATTCACCCATTTCTGCAAGAAAGATGCTTGAAGTTGGCATAAGATACAAAACTAACATGACTGTCTCATCGATGCCAAAAAAGAAGATTATTACTTTTCATCCAGATGACTCACTTGGTAAAATAGTCAATTCAATGTTTGAAAATAAAACAAGGAAATTGTTGTTAGAGTATTCAAATCAATTCATCAGTGACAGGTTAATTCTTGAAACAATTTCCAATGCCCTGAAATTCCAACCCAACATTGAAAATCTATTTGATATTCCAGTAAATCAGATAAGGCTGAAAAAGGCAATGGTGATCAAAGAAGATCTAACTCTAGACAAACTTTGTTCACTTATGTATGAAATGGACCATCCTTATGTTTACTATAAAGACATTGTAGTTAGTCCTTGGGATGTATGTCTATCTTTGATAAATGAAAATATGACAGAAATTAGCGAGAAATATCAAATGAAACAAAAATGTCCTCATTGTGGAAAGGATGTGGATTAAATAATCTCATACCGTAAAATTTCATTAACATTTCATGCTTTAGAAATCAAGTCGGTAGGATTTACTACAAAATAGACACCGCAATAAGTTCGACTGAAACAAATTCCAAAAATAGAATTAATTTTAAAAAGTTCCGGTCTAATTGGACAAAAGTTTTGTTGCGTTTGTTATGATTTTTTCTATGTTGGCATCAAGTTCAGCAGATATCAAAACAGCATATTTTTGCATAGGAATAGTGATCATGATTACTTTTTTTCTCTTTGTTATCAAATAATCAATTGAACCCAATGATTCATCAAGATCTTTTGTCAGTAAAATTCCCAAGGCATGTTCTAGGCACATTTTATGATCTTCGTGATCAACTAATGGTACAATCCCTTCTTTGTAACCTCCTGCAATTTGTCTTCCCATATTGCTCAAGATTCCAGCAAAACGAACTCCGTTTTCATTTAATAATAACTTGCATTTTTGTTCTAAAATCTCATTTTCATCGTGCTTTTGAATCATAAGATGTTACATTAGTAAATCTTGATAAAAACATAGTGGTCATTTTAAGATACAGGAATAAACCATTATCAAATAAAATCAATCACGTGAATGTTTTTCCTATCTTCTAGTCCTAGTTCTACCAATACCTGACGAAGTTCAGATTCGCATCCTTTGGAGATTATAATGTAAAACGGAACATCTTTTCCTATGGATTTCCCCCTAGTCATTACTCTGTTTGCAAATTCTTGAAACTGTTGTTTGGTGTACTGGTTGTTGATATTGCCGCATGTTTTTGCCTCACCTATGTAATCTAGTTCACGGTTGATATCTTGCGCTCTCACATCTGGCTCAAAGATTTTTACTTTTTCACAATCTACATATCCTGAACATGCACAAGTTACAATTAATCCCATAGATTCAAAGTGCTCCATCAGTTTTCTCACTAGCCTTTTATGTTCATCAGGTATTGGGATAGAATCCATATTCAACAGTTTAATCGTGAATCTGCATCTTATTTCTTGTCAATTGAACCGCCCTGACCGTAAACTGCAGTCATGGTATAGCTACTGGTCACTCCCTTAATTGATCTTATTTTGCTTACTGCCAAATCCATATCACCTGGGAGGTTACCTGTAATTTTTACAATTATGTCATATTTTCCCATTATGACATTACACTCAACTACTTCAGGAATTTTGTTTAGATCTTCGATAATATTTTTTTCTTGTGAAGGTATACAATTTAACAAAATGTAGGCAAGCATAACTTATTTCACTATGTTTGGAATCAACTTAACTGCCTAAAAATACAGACTTTGAAATTCAGTTTTGAGAATCAAAGATCAGATTCATATCTTTATTATCAGTGATTAAATAATCTTATTTTACAACCAAAATGGGTATTTTTGAAGTAGATAGTAATCCCAGAGAAACACTTCCAAGAAATTTTTCCTTTGGAGCACCACTTCCTCTGGAGCCAATAACTATTAAATCAGATTTTAATGATTTGGCGTATTCATCAATTAACCGAACAGTTTCATTGCCACGAATAATCTTTCCTTGAAAGTCTATTCCATTTCTTGCTGCACTTGTTTTTGCGCGATTAATGTAATGCTCTCCATTTTTTCTTAGATGTAATGAATAGACATCATATACGCCCAATAAATTCATTGGATATATTGGTACAATATGTACTCCAAAAATTTTTGAATTGCATTGGCGTGCAAGAGATATTGCCTCGTTTAGCCCTCTAATAGAATTAAGAGAACCATCTAGTGGAACAAGCAGTTTTTTGAAACGATTTTGTAACATAGAAAAAAGGTAAAAAGTATTTTTTATTCTATAACAAAAGCTATCTTTACGTTTGTTCTATATTCCTTTATTTTTCCATTTTCGACTACTGCTTTGAATCCTAAAACATCCACAGAATGAATATTCTTAAGACTCTCTCCTGCTTTAGTTATAGCCGTTTTGGTAGCTTCTTCCCAACTCATAGGAGAAGAACCTATCAATTCAATTACTTTTACAACCATCTTGCCACCTCCAATTTTATAAAAAATGCCATGCTAGATAAAGTAGAGTTGCAGGTATCATTACTGAGAATAATCGTGTTGAAGATTAAAAAATCAGATAATTATGTGATTAATTCTGTTTTGTTTAGGTACTAGAATTTTATAAAAAATAGGAAAGTAAACTCTATTATGATTTATTGACCCCAATCAAAAATCACGCTTAAATCTGCCGCCAAATAGAAAAACCATACATTCTCAATATCATCTAAATTTTAATATAATTTATGAAACTTCGCTAATGTTTCTAGTAACTAGTATCTCACACTCGTGATCTCCTTTGAGCATGCATTTTGGTTGACTGATGGTAATTTTTTCATCATATACATCTGCAGCTTTTTCAATTATGCCCTCTGCAAATGCACATATTTTAAGATGTGAAATATAATGAATTGAGACTTTGTCCTTATCAAGGCGCATTGAATGTAATATTGGCGGATTAGTACCAGGAATTTGATTTCGGACTTCCTTGTGAATGTATTCTTCAGTATGTTCTAGAAAATCAAAGAGATCCCACTTTTTATCGATATACTTGCTAAATTGTGAAATCAGGTTTGGTGCAATAAACCTGCCAAACTCTCTGAGGAATTGGTCTAATGGTTTATGCGATAATTCGGCAGCAGCACTAAAAAGCTGTTTTACATCAAGGTTTGATGTATCCCCTACATAAAACGAAGCTTCAAGGAGATTTGCTTTTGTAACCCATTCCTGCCATTTTTCTTTTGAGCCTGCAAATAACTGTAAATTTATAAGAATTAACCAATGCAACAAGTGAACTTAATTTAAAAATATTAAAAGATGCCTATCATCTTATTTTAGGCATGTTCATCTGTAATCTTTCTTGATTTTCTCATATGACTCAAAGTGATAATTGTCTTCATTATCAGTCCACATTATTCTAGTGTCGCTCTCATGTGTAATGTTATGAAAATGTTTACAATGCCTGCCAATGAATTTTAGCAGATTTACTAGAGTACAGTAACAGCAATCATAATCATCATTTTGTGTAGTCATCAGGTAAAATACGGCATAATGATTTTTTAGTGTTTTTACTGATTAATAAACAGTTATAATATAAAATCCATATAAACTGTATAAATTTTTGATTAAAATGAGATAGTCTTAAATTTATAATTGCCATATTTAACGATATGAAAGCATCAATATCGACAATCACATTAACTCTAGTTTTAGTTATATCGCCATATTTTATGGATGAAGCATTTGCAACAGAAGAACATCATAGTCATGATGAACATATTCATGATTCGAAAACTTCAACTATTGCCACACTTGTTGGAGTTGCAAGTTTAATCACATCTCTATTAATTGTAAGTAAAATAATTCCTACTGGAAAACGACTTGAATCATATCTAGTCTTGTTGTTTTCTTTTAGTGCGGGTATAATACATATTTTATTAGGTCCAACTCACTATACCCAAGTAGGAACAGAGCACGGCATTTTCTTTTTTGTAATCGGCACTTATCAGGTAATGTTTGGAGTGTTGTACTTTGTATCAAAAAGGCTGACAAAAATCACAATAGTAATTCTGATTGGAAATATTATTTTGTATGCAATAACAAGAATTGAAGGAATTACAGAACCGTTTGTTGCACCAGAAGGAATAGACATAACAGGAATAGTTACCAAAATCATAGAAGCATCGCTAGTGGCAGTTTTGATAAAACACATTGTTTTGAAAAAAGAAAAATTGGGGGTTACGGCATAGATTGAACATTTATGATACAAAACTGATCAATTGTTACAAATGTGGAAAATGGGTTGGTGAAGTAGCATACGATGCAGAAATTATTTGTCCCAAGTGTGGTGATTGTGCAGATCCCTTTCCAAAGGGTGATGATTTGTTACCAATACCTGTAAAAAGATCATATTGGAAAGAATCACTCAAAGAGGGGGCATAATCTTGCATCAAAAGTCATGGCTTTATGACAAAATATGCGCAACTAAAAACATAAAAGGATATCAAACATACCAGAGTAAAACAGTATCAACAACTAGAATCAAGATTGGAGTGGTAGGGGGTTTGGCAGGTGGTTTTGCCGTACTCTCTAGTGTATTTGCAATTGATTCTCAGTTGGGCATAGTACCTGGAATCTTTTACAAAGTAGTTGGTTTACCTCTAGGTCTTGATGGAATATCTGCTACCCTTTTTGGCATGATATCTCACATGTTAACTGCAGCATTGATTGGGATAATTTTTTGTTATTGTTCGGGACTGCACCCAAAACTTGAACTGACTTCCTATAAAAAAGGGGCACTCGCAGGAGGAGTTTCAGCCATTGTTGTGTATTTAGTATTTTTTATTCCCATCACACTCTTGATTGTACAGCCTTCTCTGAAAGCAGGGATGCATGATGAGTTTGGGGTTATTGCAACATTATCCAATATCGAATCTGCAACGCTGGTAAAAAACATGAATTTGATAATTTGGGGTGCGCTAGAAATTCACATAGTTTTTGGAATTATTATGGGAATCTTTTGTGCAATGACAATAGACAAGACAGTGAGAGAAACACCATACAAGGTGGGAAACATGTTAAAAGTTGTGACTATTGGGGTTGTCTTAGGAAGTGCAGCATTGGGTGCGTACTATGTAATAGTTTCAGAATATACTCCAGCTCAATCTACTGATGAAGTAACTTTACAGCTTGATCAACTACAGAAAGGTCTCAATTATGCAAAATTTGTTGATATGAAAGAAGAGGAACAAGATGTGCTGGTAAAACAGATGTCATCTGGAACAAGGGAGATAATAATTAAGAAGGCAAGAAACTTTGGTTCTGAAATAAACGAAGACATGAGCTTGATTACAAAAAATCTGGAATCCCCCGATGACATGAAGTTTATCAGAGCAGCCAAGATTCACGGGCTAAAAGGAAATGAGGCCGATGGAAAGGCCATGATTGTTTCTACGGGCAAACTAGAGTATTTGAGGTTGGAGGACTTTTTTGTAACAAATGGAATTGGGTTACACGTATACCTTACAAAAGCCGGAGATGTCGATTCTGGATATGATTTGGGAAAATTAAAGGCAAACAGAGGAGATCAAAATTACCAAATTTCTTCCATTAATACAGACGAATACAATATTGTTGTTGTGTATAGCAAGATTTTTGATCTTTACTATGCTTCGGCGAATTTATACTGACACTTAATTTATCAACGGTATTTTTAGTTCAGGAATATAGACAGTTGACGGATAAGATTATTGACATTATTCGCCTGCTCCTGAAAATTTGATGGCTCCAGTGATTACAACGGATTATCTATGTATCTCAGATTGTCATATTGATGTCATAACATTACTATGCAATGGTGGAAAGAAAAGTGAAGTTACATGTGAAATCTGATCATATTTTTAGTTTAATTATTGCAAACAAACATACTCCAAAACATAAGATTCTCGTCAAATTTTTTCTTTGATAAAAATAGGGACATGCATATTATTGGTATTCAAACATTAAAAGTAGACTGGAGATTATTATGATGTTCCAAAACGGACGTTTTTTGGGATAAAAACTTCCGACCATTTTAATATCTTAAATGATGCAATAGAATCATGGGAAAACGAGTTACAATAATAATTGATGATGACATCATGGTAAAGGTAAGAAAACTGCAATCAGAGAGGATAAAAAAGTCAGAAAAGTCAGTCAGTTTTTCAAGAATGATTAATGAAGTATTAAGACTATCTATGAAAAAAGGCTGTGTAGAAATCATACAAAATTAGCAAACAATCCCTTGTAATTCTGTAAACATTATACGTAATCACTCGATACATCAGTTCTCTGTTCTGCGTTGATATCTTTCTGGATGTTACATTATCTCCAAACATTCTCTTTATGACAGAAAATATCGTCTCTGTCTTGTTTCTCTGATGGTATGATTTATGGTCATATCCTTTCCTTTTGAGCATCTTTCTGTAGTGGCCTCGAGTCTTGTACACTGGGACGTCAGCGTATCTTGGTGGTATTATGCTTGTAATTCCCAGATTACTAGCTGCAACATGGTTCTTTTCTGAATCATATCCCTTGTCTGCCACAATAGTATCTATTGGTAAAATGCTGTTTGTCTTTTTCAGTAATGGCTCAAAATCTATTCCATCGTGTCTCTGACGATGCCGTATTTTTACAGTGCATATTATCTGTTTTTTCATGTCTGCACAAATTGAGAGTTTGACAAACTTCCTTCGTAGTTTGGCACGTTTTGTATAGTAATATGATGACTGTCCGTGACCAAATCCTGTCGAATCAATCCCAGCAAATATCTTTTTGATTCTGAGATGAATCACAAATGACTCCAAAATCTTTTGTAGCATTGCAATGTCCAGTCTTGCAGCTGACTTTTGTAGCGTGGTGTAGTGTGGAATCTTTGACAAACCCAAACATTTGCAGATACCAAAACATTCTTCAAGAAAAGATGTGAACATTCGGTAACTCTTGGACTCGTATTGACGCAGTGCAAGTAAGATGAGGTGCTGCCATACCGTGTACACATGGTTGGAAGTCTTGTGCAGGTATGGCTGTATCCTTGCTCTTTTAATTATCTGCATCACGCTACGAATCATCTTGGTGTATCTTGATGATTTCATGGACAGATGATGACGTGGTCAGCTTTAGATCTGATTGTATCATCTGATCTACAACATGGTCAAAAATCGATGGTTTCTACACCGCCTTGTGTTTGTATTTTTTATAAATATAAATTCTATAAATAATATGATGTTCTTTTTTCATATGTTCCTATAATTCTTATGCCTAGAGTATATTAATTGGATAAATCATCCAACGGTTTAAGTACATCTACTAAATTACACATGCAATGTCACGACCAAAAGAGGTTACAATCTCAAAATCTAGCGTTCCTATTTTTGTAGTTGCAATTTTGGCAATAATTTTTGCATTTGGATTATTTTTTGTTGGGTTTGATCAAGGACATTTATTCAGCATTGTATTAGGTGAGCAAGCATTTGAGGATCTTTACATTCATGAATTAACACACGATATGCGACATGCCGCAGGATTTCCCTGTCATTGAGGTAAATGAATATGAAAACAGCTTTATTTATTGCAATTGTTTTGATTTCAGGCGGTCTTGCAGGTATTGTACACGGTGTTGCTAATTTAGCACTTGTTGAGTCCTATCTTGATCAAGCAATTGGAATTGAAAATCAGCATCTATTTGCATCAGGTGAAGAAAAAGATACTCCTGAATTTAAGGCACAGTTTGATTCTTATCGATATTGGCAAAAAGGTGGACAGGTTCTAGCTGGGACAATTTTGGGTATGTCTACTGGTGCATTGTTTGGTATTGTCTATGCATATTCTAGAAATTCATTGCCTGGAAGAACTGATCTAAAAAAGACATTCACACTTGCAGCAATAATGTGGTTGGCAATTTACTTTATTCCATTTTTGAAATACCCTGCAAATCCACCAACTGTAGGCGATCCTGAAACTGTGGTATTGAGATCAATTCTATATCTATCCTTTATTACAATTTCAGGATTTGGTGCAGTTGGATTCTATCAGATATACAAAAAACTGCAATCAAGAAAAAAAATTATCGCATTTGTTGGTTATGCCATTTTTATCAGTACAGTATTTGTTGTGATGCCTCCAAATCCTGATAAAATATCAGCACCAATGGATTTGGTAAACGGATTCAGAGTAATGTCCGTTATTGCAGTTAGTATTTTTTGGGTGTCTCTAGCTGCTATTTTAGGCGTGTTTTGGCATAAATTTCGGCCTCAAACACGTGCTATGGTAGAAAATGAATGATTAAGTTAATCACATTTTTTGTTTTAACCTTATAGAATGGTACTGTGATTTTAATACTCTATTTTTGCCTGCATTTTTGTTGAATATACAACAAAAAATATTCTTTTTTAGTTTAATTGCATTTGCGTTTATAGTCAGTACTCCTGTTGCATTCTCTGTCACGCTTGGAGATCAATGGGATTCTCTGAAAACTGCATTGTCAGATGCTGAAAAAACGATGACATTTCATTTTGACTTGATAGCACATCAAGCCGAAAAGGTTGATTTAAAACTAAAAGATCAAATCGAAACAACAAAAACTGACGCAATAAAAAAACTTCAAACTGCTAAAACTATCTATTCTGATAATTTCAAGGAGGCTGCACTTGCAGTAGATGCTGAAAGCGACATGCTAATTACAAATACATTTTCTGACACTGAAAATATGCTAGTTTCAGGAAATACTGAACAGGCATCCCTTAACCGACAAATCATAGATAAAACAATTTACAAGATTGCATTTATGAAAATGGAATTAGCCATCACTCAGAATAATTCTGTTGATTTCTTGAGTTGGTTTACTGTAATGGAAAAGAAATTTAAAATTTCTACCACCTATCCCGATATGGATTCGCTAGTTGTTGATATCAGGTCAAATCCTACACTGTTGTCTGTTAATGGTCCTCAAATTACAGAAAAATTACTGGAAATTTTTAAGCTGAAAACGGTTGAAGAGATAGCAGAAGCAATTGCAGCTTTGGACAAAGGTGATATGAAGAGCGCTAAAACATTTACCTATGAGGGTTTGTATTATTATAGAACACTTCATCCGTCCGTAGAAGAAAAACTCGGATCAGAGTCTGCAAACGAACTATTACATTCAATGAAATCTGCATTGGATGTTACAACAAGTGACAAACCAATTGATATCATGAAGGCAGATCTTGAAGATATATCTGAAAAAGTCGAACTAATTATTCGCAAATATGAAGGTGGGGATGTCTCTGATACAGGACTGGCACTATCTGGAATCAAAGACAGATTAAATCTAGTGGAAGTAGAATATTTGAATGCAGTAAAAAATGGCAAAATTATCAATCAAGTAGAATATGATGAAACAGTAGTATTTCTGACAAAAGCAACTGACATTTTCAATAATAACAAGGTGGCATTAATGGAATTGTCCAATTCTGATGTAACATCATTGGAGAAAAATCTTGCAGATATGAATGAGATTGTTACTGCAAAAGGCAGTATCCATGAAATAAGTACTCTGGTGGGAAATAGTTTGACCACTATTGTAACACTCCAAGATCTTTCAGGTGGTGAAACACAAATTGATATTTTGGAATACTTTGATGAAATAGAACGATTGTTAAATGAATCTAAAACGGCTTATCAAAATGGTAATGCTCAGATGGCTTTTGATCTAGTCACTCAGGCATATTTGGATAATTATGAATTTGTTGAAGGTCCATTGGGCGAAGTTGATCCAGAATTAGTACTAAAAATAGAAATTGATATGCGCGAAAACCTTCGAAACATGATAAAATCAAATGAATCTCCTGATAAAGTGGATGCACAGATTGACATGATTTTAAGTGACTTGGCTCAAGCAAAGAAGGTGGTTCCAGAATTTGGTACTATTACCATGATAATTCTTGCTATTGCCACAATCAGCATAATTGGATTAACTGCAAGATCTAGAATCTCTCTCAGAGTATAGTTTTTTCAAATATCTGGTTTTGCTATATATTTCTAAATTTTGATTTTCGTTTAGAACGTAATTGTGTGCTACAACAAGGACTTTGTTCCGTCATATAACAAATACATATTACACGATGTACATCTTTTAGTATTGTCGACGTATCTATTTTTTCAGCACGATGTCTCTCACAAATCCCTCTGCACGTCATATTGACTTTATATCACATTTAGGACAAGAGTTTGATTTTTTGGAATATATGAGTAGGCATTGCCACAATGATTACACATCTTTGTTATGATTAGAATCATAAATTCCAAAATGTATCTTTTACTTTAAATTTGATGGTGATTCTATGCGCTAATTCTATGAATCTAGAATTTTCACATGTTACATTAACAATTGTTTCTAGACAAGAAATTAATGCCTAAACCTACCCCCTTAGAATTAAGAAAATACAACATTAATCAGATGATTCTAAAAGAACTATCTGATTTAGAATCTAGAGTAATTTTATTTTCTATTGTGAAACAATCGAAATTACCTTCTCAAATTTCTCATGATAATAAAATACCTCAAAGTACTGTATACAAGAAACTACACACATTAGAATCGCTTGGGTTGGCATATGTGGAAAAAATTGAATTAATTAATCGTGCAAAAAGTAGATACTATAGAAGTACAATACGTGAAGCCGAGATTTGTGTGAAAAAGTTTGAACCCATTGTAAATCTAATCCCGAATAAAGATTAATTCTACATATTACGACAAATGTTGTATTTTTGAGCACAAATCATGGATTTCTATTTTTAGTAATTGTCGATAATCTCGTTAGTATCTATTTCATGTAATCATTAGCATTATATCAAAGAAATCTGACTTCTGAAACTGATGAAATCAAAGCCAATTTATCATGATTTTCACGCACGAAATACTCCAACAGAAATAGGTAGTAAAGTGCGATGTGTGATCAGACTGACTCCATAGGTGATTTGATAATGGTATCACGAGAAGAAATAGAATATGTTGCAAAATTGATGAGAATTGAAATCGACGATCCTACAATCTATGAACGTGTTGATAAAATGATCGGCTATTTTGATATTTTAGATTCAGCAGGTGTTGAATCTGAAGAAATATCTGTCAGAGAAATTTCAATCACTAACTTAAGAGAAGACAAGTATATTCCATTTGATGAAAAATTAATTGAGAAACTCAATCACTATAAAGGAACCTATGTCAGAGCTCCAAAGATGGTTTAATTGAATATCAAAATTTCTGCTCTGCAATTTACTAGAGATGTAAAATCTGGAAATATATCTGCTGAAGATTTTGTTGCAAAAACTATGGAGCAAATACAAAAAATTGATGGCAATCTACATGCATTTTTATCATTAAATGACAAGGCAGTTGATCAAGCTAGAGAAATTGATAAGAAAATAAAATCAGGAGAAAAAATTGGACAATGTTTTGGCATGCCAATCTCAATTAAAGACAACATATGCATCAAAGATACCAAAACAACATGTGCATCAAAGATGCTTGAAAATTTTATTGCACCATATGATGCTACTGTGATTACAAAACTAAAACAACAAGATGCAATTTTTGTTGGAAAAGTAAATCTTGATGAATTCGCAATGGGTCTTTCTACTGAATTTAGTGCATATGGTCCAAGTAAAAACCCATGGAACACAGATTATGTTCCAGGTGGCTCCTCTGGAGGCAGTGCAGTATCTGTCAGAGCATTTGAATGTGTTGCATCATTAGGTTCTGATACTGGGGGTTCAGTTAGAAACCCTGCCAGTTTTTGTTCAACTGTTGGATACAAACCGACTTATGGCCTGATTAGCAGATACGGCCTAATCTCTTATGCAAATAGTATTGAACAGATTGGGCCTCTGACTAGAACCGTAGAAGATGCAGCATTTATGCTAAATCTCATTGCGGGATTGGATTCTAATGATAACACCACAATAGATGATAACAACATGGATTATCTCAAAGATATCGATTCAGGCATAGAGGGTAAAAAAATAGGCATAATCAAAGAGATGATTGGAGAAGGAATTGACCCTTCCGTATTGTCTGCAACAAAAGATGCAATATCAAAATTAGAGGGACTGGGTGCAACCTGCGAAGAGATTTCCCTTGACATGGTAAAATATTCTGTCGCGGCATATTATATAATTACTGCCACTGAGGCAGGTAGCAATCTTGCAAGATATGATAATTTGAGATATGGCTATGATTTTTCTGTTGAAGGATACGAGTTTAATTCCTATATTGAAAAAGCAAGAAAAAAACTCGGTCCAGAAGTTACACGACGAATGATTCTTGGAGGTTTTGTTCCATCTGCAGGACATGCAGGAAAGTATTTTCTAAAAGCACTCAAGGTAAAAAGCAAACTCACTAGACAAATCAATGACGCATTTAAGAAATTTGATCTGCTAATCTCGCCAACAGTTCCAATTCTACCCTTTAAAATTGGTGAGAAAATAAATGATCCTGTTGCATTATTTCTTATTGATATCAACACTGTCACTGCAAATCTTACTGGAAAACCTGCAATATCAATTCCATATGCGATATCTAATGGTCTTCCAATTGGAATCCAACTTGTTGCAAACTCGATGAATGACAAGTTATTGTTGCAAGCAGCACATGCGCTAGAAAAAACTGTGAAATTACCGGAGGTTCCAGTATGACGAAAATTGGATTGGAGATTCATAGTCAACTTACAAAGTTGGAAAGTAAACTATTTTGCTCATGCAAGGCAAACTATAGGGAGTTTGAGCCAAATACAAACATCTGTCCAATTTGTATGGGGTTGCCCGGCAGTCTTCCCAGATTGAATCAAAAAGCCGTTGAAAAAGCAACAATGATTGCAATGGCGCTAAATTGCAGTACTCCTGAAAAGATTGCATTTTTTAGAAAAAATTATTTTTATCCTGATTTACCAAAGAATTTCCAAATCACACAACTAAACATCTATGGCGATACCAGTGTTGGAGGCACTGGAGTTATCATGGTTGGAGAAAAGAAGATACGCATCACTAGAATCCAGCTAGAAGAAGACCCAGGCAGGCTAATTTATGAGGGAAGTTCTGAAAAAAATCAAATAACTTTAGTGGATTATAACCGTGCAGGCACGCCTTTGGTGGAGATTGTAACTGAGCCTGACTTTGAAAACCCAAAAGAAGTAAGGGAGTTTTTAAATATTTTATCCGATTTGTTGGAAAATCTAGATGTGTCTGATCCTAGTTTAGAGGGAGCAATGAGGGCAGATGCTAACGTATCCATTGAAGGTGGGAACAAAGTTGAAATAAAAAATATTGGTTCATTTCATGATTTAGAAAAAGCAGTTCATTTTGAAATTACACGTCAACAAAGCTTACATTCACGAGATATACCAATAATCCAAGAAACACGTCATTGGGATGATAAAAGAAAGATTACAATTTCTTCAAGATCTAAAGAAGAAGACTTGGATTACAGATATTTTCTAGAAGGTGATATTCCATGGGTTAGAATAGGAAAGGACATCAAAGAAAAATTAAAATCTGAAATGCCTGAAAGCATTAATTCTAAAAAACAACGTTATGTTTCAAAATATGGTATTCCTGTACAGGTTGCAGATGTACTTTCATCTGATAAATTTTATTCAGATTTGTTTGAAGCCGCACATACGCAAGAAAATGCTAAAGAAGTTGCAAATATTATAACAACTGATTTGATGGGATTGGCAGACACTAGAGAAAAAAGAGAATCCTCAAAATTAAAACCATCTCATCTAAAAGCGATAGCTGATTCTATACAATCAGGCAAGATTGCAAGAAATTCTGCCAAAAACGCATTATATGAAATAGTAAAAACAGGTAAGGAATTATCTGATATAATATCTGAACTTGATCTAGGTAATGTTTCAGATGAATCTGAATTATCAAAAATTATTGAATCTATAATTTCTGAAGAACCTCAAGCTGTAGAGCAAGCAAAATCCAATCCTCAAACTATTAACTATCTTGTAGGAAAAGTAATGCAAAAAACAAAAGGAAAGGCAGATCCAAAATTGACTCTTGATTTATTAAAAAAGCAAATTCAATAATTCTATGACTGACCTTTCCTTAGAAGATATAGAATTTATCAAAATACTGGCAAATTCTGATTCTACTCTACTGCAGGCAGGAATGAACGAGGCTACCAGATGCAGACTTGATGCCCAAATAGGCGTGATTTTACAAGAATATTACAAAGAAAACACCATGAACACAAAAGCAGGTTGGATAGAAAAATTTGAAAAAGTTGGCATTACTGAAGATGATGGTAAAGCAGCAATTGCATGTGCCAGAAGATTAGGGATAGATATTTCTTGATAATTAAAAAATCTTTTTACCTTCATTGGTTTTTTTTAAAACAGCAACTTGTCTGATTTTGTATTTATCCCAACTGAAGAACAAATACAAACTTCAAACATTTACAAATTTATGAAAAAATATGACATTTCAACTTTACAAGAACTATCTCATAGAGCAAATCAAAATTTAGAGTGGTTTTGGCAAGAAGTTGACAAAGAGATTGGAATTATTTGGGATAAACCTTACACAAAAGTATTAGACACTTCAAAAGGAATTCCATGGTCAAGATGGTTTGTCGATGGTAAAACCAACATTTACAAATCATCTGTTGAAAAATTTGCCAAAGAAAAACCCTATGATACAGCATACTTTTGTCTCTGAAGATGGAATAACTTCCAAAATAACGTATTCTGAATTAGATTACAAAGTCAATAAACTTGCAAATGCACTTAAACAATTGGGAGTGAAGAAAGGAGATGTAGTTGCAATATACCTTCCCATGATTGAAGAATCCATTTTGGCAATTCTTGCGTCTGCAAAAATTGGTGCTATTCAAACTGTGATATTTTCAGGTTATAGCTCAGAATCTCTACAAATAAGATTACAAGACTAACGCAAAAATTCTTTTTGTATGTGATGGATTTCAAAGAAGAGGTAAATTGATTTCACAAAAACAAATTATCAATACGGCAACAAAAGACACCAAAATAGAAAAAATAATTGTAATCCCCTACAACGGAGTTGATGTATATGAAGAATCCAAAAAATTTGTTTTTTATGAACAACTAGTATCCGCACAAAATTCTATCTGCCCTACTGAAATTACAGACTCTGAAGATCCTTTGTTTATCTTATATACATCCGGAACCACTGGAAAGCCAAAAGGAGTAGTTCATACACATGGTGGATTTTCTGTTTTTGCAGGATATCAGACTGCATTTTTAATTGACATGCATGAAAATGACATTATTTTGTGGCCTGCTGATATTGGTTGGATTACAGGGCTGGTTTGGAATGTCTACGGTCTTTTGCTTATTGATGCTAGCGCAGTAATTTATGACGGTGCATTGGATTATCCGAATTTTGATAGAATTTGGAATATGTTATACGATTATAATGCAACGATTTTTGGAATATCGCCAACTGCAGTAAGACTGTTTAAAAAAAACAATGTAAACCCATTAAAACTGCATACGCTTGAAAAAATCAAAAACATCCCTATCACTGGGGAACCATTAGATGAAGATTCTTGGTGGTGGCTATTTGAGAAAGTCGGTAAGAGAAAAATTCCAATCATGAATTTGTCTGGAGGAACTGAAATAGGTGGAGCAATGCTGTCTGTTTTTCCTGGAATGAAATTAAAACCCTCAACTGTTGGAATTCCGTGTCCTGGGATGAATCTGGATATTTTTGATGATCATGGAAAATCTGTTCTTCAAAAAAATGGATATCTTGTAATCAAATCTCCATGGCCTGCAATGACAAAAGGACTGCTAAATGATGATGAGCGCTATCTTCAAACTTATTGGTCGCGCTTTGAAAATATTTGGTTTCATGGAGATTATGTTTTTGTAGATATTGATGGTTTATGGTACATGAAAGGAAGAACAGATGATGTCATTAATGTCTCTGGCCATAGAATGAGTACTGCCGAAATCGAACACATCGTAATTTCACACAATAAAATTTCAGATGCTGCATCCATTGCAATTCCTGATGAAATTACGGGTGAGGCAATTGTTGTTTTTTTTGTGACTGAAAATAAATCTGAAACTGGATTGGAGGCTGAAATATCTAATTTCATTGCTGAGAAAATCGGCAAGATTGCACGCCCAAAAATTGTATGTCAAATATCAGATCTTCCAAAGACCCGAACTGGAAAAATCATGAGGCGTCTATTAAAAGCAAAATTGTTAGGAATGCCGCTAGGGATTTATCCTCCCTTGAGAACCCTCTTGTATTAAACGAAATTTCAAAATTGTAATGAATGTTATTTTTTTGATTTATTGACTAATTGGGATTATTTTTTAATATTTACTTTGATTGGTTGTTTTGGAATCTCAAAGTAAAATGTAGTTCCGACATTTTCTTTGCTTTCTACCCATATCTTACCTCCAAGACCTTCTATGATTCCTTTACAAATTGCCAATCCTAAGCCACTACCGTTTCTTTTTCTACTGGTAGATGTGTCAATTTGATAAAATGTTTTGAAAATTTCTTTTTGATTTGTTTCTGAGATTCCTACTCCGTTATCTTTTACAAAAAACTCTACAAATTTTTTGTCCGTTTTGGCTCCGATTGTTATTTGTCCTTTTCCGAATTCCACAAAATCTATTGCATTTTTAATCAAATTTGAAAAAACTTGATTGATTCTATCTTTATCGCTAAAGATGACTCCGTTTTCGGTGCTATCTTTTATTAGATGAATGTTTTTCTGACTTGCAATTGGGCTGAAATCTTTTATTATGGAATTTAATAATTCTGCAATGTCGATGTTTTCTTGATTAAACTCTAGCTTTCCTAGATCTAACTTTTGAGTTGTCAAGATATCGCCTACCAATCTTTGCAATTTTAATGCAGATGCGTAAATTTCATCAACCGCATCTAATTGTTTTTTATTTAATTCTCCCATAAGTTCTTGTTTTTGTAACATTTGTACATATCCTAAGATTGGTACAAGTGGAGTTTTCAATTCATGTGATACCATTGATGAAAATTCTACTTTTTTCCTATCGATCTCTTTTAATTTCTCTACGTATTCTTTTTGTACTGCTATTGTTTTCTCAACTTTCTGACCCATACTTTGAAAATTATCATTTAATTCATGAATTTCTTTTATGTTTGTATTGATTGGTTTTCTGTTTGTAATCTTGTTCGTTTTAGAAAATTCTGTCATATTTTGAGCAAGCTTTTCAATTGGTTTTGTGATGCTTTTGGAAATGTATACAGTACTCAATAACGTTCCCGCTGCTACGACAGTTGCAAAAACCAACAGAATCATTCCTGTGGATTGCTCTACTGCAGTAAGATAGTTTACCAACCCCATGTAAAATATGATGAAACTAGATACCCCAGAAACTAGAAATAAAATGTGCTTGATTGGAATCATTTTAGCTTATGCCCCGATATTTAGGAGGTTGCTGATTCAATAATTTTTGATAGTAGTAGATCAATATCTATTGGCTTTAGAATGTATGAAGTGACTCCACGACTAACTAATTCCTCCAATTCATCTTGAGTTATAGTGGATGCAGTAAACACAATTATTTTGTTGTTTTTTAGCATGTCATTATTTTCCAGTGCCTTGATTACTGCATATCCGTCAAACTCGGGCATGGCCAAATCCAATAAAACTACATCGTGCTTGTTTTCTTGAATTAATGCCAGTCCTTGTTTGCCATCATTTGCAACTCTACAATTATGATTTTTTAATTCTAAAAATGTTGTGATCATTTTTGTAATCTGCTCGTTATCATCAATTATCAAAATGTTCAAATGATTTGAATTTATTTTGCTATCTCTCATAGTCGAATTTTTACTCATTTCCTAGCTCCTAACTTATTTTCTGATAGTTTAAAATTCTTTTGTAAATAATTTAAAATAAGTTTCTCTTGCTCTATTTCTCGTAATCTATGTTCATATGTAATTTCAGAGCCTAATAACGACTCTGCATTTGATTCATCAATGTGATGTGCTTTTTTCCATATTAAACTAAACAATGATCTTAATGTTGTTACAAATGTTTTAGAATCTGTCCAAAGGGCCATCATGTCTTTCACTTCTGAATTACTGACAAAGAAAATTACTTCGCTGTCGTCTTTAATTATAAAGCAAAAATCTTCCCTGTTTTTATCATCTAATTTTTTGATTTTTTTAGCAGGAACATCTTCAAAGATGTGCGTACCTTTATTGGAATAATCTGTAAGAATTCTTAATTCCGATTTTGTTTTTTGAAGTAGATTTGTAAAATCAGTGTAATAAAATTTTTTAAAATCTGACTCAGTTCCTAACACCAGTATATTTTCTGATGATTCTTTTATCATCTGCTCTAATTTTACCAAAATTGAATTTCTTCCTTGAAGTGTTTGGAATTTGTTTTCATCTGATTTTTCCTTGTTTCCTGAATACTTTGGAATCAGCTTCCACAATTTTATGATGCTTTCTTTTCCTGTTTCTAACTCATTGATTCTGTTCTTTTCATTATTTATTAAAATTGCAATGGACTCATCTATTCCAACTGCATTAAATTTTGTTGGTTTGCCAAACACTGAAAAAATAATTCCCTTTTGTTGTAACGTGCTAAGTAAGTGATATGTCTCTGTTCTTGGTATTTTGAGTGATTTTGATACCTCTGAGGCTGTCTTGATGCCCATTTTACTAAGGTACAGGTACACTTTGGCCTGATTTGGAGTCAGATCATACTTGATAAGCAATCTGTTTAACTCATTTATTGGATTATCTAACTCAAACATGTTCTCAACAAGAGACTCTATTGTCATTAGAAATTGTTACAAAATTTGAAACATAAGAGAATGTATGTTATTGCATGTTACAGATTCAAATTCAGGCGTAATTGTGGCTAGTTTTAAGAATTGATAAAGATGCTTAACAGAATGTCTCCCCATAACAATTGCATGATAAATCCACCTGTAATTAGCAAAAGATAGGGGATTCCGGGGGTAATCCATGTATCTGGTTTTGTACAATATTCTTCATTTTCTGCGTGATGGACTGTCAAATTTAGCTTTTTCTTGCCTTTTTCAGTTTTTTCAATGGAGAAACAAAATTTTGGGTTTTTTGCCTTGTACCCAATTAACATGGCACAGATTTTTTTAAATTTACTTTCCTCAAACCCCTCAAAAATATTTTCATGTCTTGCAATGGATATCACATTTCTGAGAATATTTACAAAAAATGGCATTACAAATAAAATTGCAGCATTGGATAGTGGTGTAAATGGCGTTACAGGATTTTCAGAAAATGTGGCCATTGGTGCAATCACTGCCAATGCAATTAAAGCGAATGCATCTGCACCTCCAAATAATCCAATTCTCCAAATAAAAATCACAAACGGTGCTATAATTAATGCCATTCCCATATTGAGCAAATATGGCAAGACATCTGAATTTATGAAAATTAATAAAAATCCAACACTTCCAAATCCAATCCAGTAATAATCATGAATCTCTCTTTTCCAAATATCTATCACAGATCCAATTATCAACATGGCAAGGGCTAATCCGACTCCAATTATGTTGTAATTCAGTAATGATTCAATCAATTAATTTCCTCATTTTTTGAATATTTTGTATTCTATATTCTTTGATAAAATGGTATTAAGGAGTATCATATCTTTAAAATCCGTTTAAAATTAACGATTTCTTATGTTGGAGATTTTTTCTTTAATCTCTTCAAATTTTTCTCCAATGTTTAATTTGTCTGCAATGCCTATTTTTTCTGTTATTGCATCTAGCCTTTCTGTGCGCTTTAAAATAAACAATGCTGCTCCTATTGCCACTGGTATTATTATGTAAATTATGCTTGAACTGTCTATGATAAATCCTTGATTTACTTCCTCAGGTGTTTCTACTACTGGCATGTTTAGTATTTGTGCTGTTTTTGAAACTGTTGATGAACTAAGCCCATTACCTGACACTGTTGCTGAAACAGTCACAGTGTCCTTGTCATTTGCAAGAATATTCAGTGTTGCAATTCCCTCACTATCTGTCATGTCCTCCATATCTAATATTTCTCCACCTTCCGCAACCCACTCTACACCAAATCCGTCTAATGGTGTTTCTATTTCTGGAATTGTAACTGATAGTTTTGCTTCTATTCTTTCATTCCAGTTCAGACCTCCAAGTAAATCCAAAGATATGACCGGACTGATATCTACTATGTTGATATCGTATTTTGATAAAGGTAGGTCTTCTGATAACAATGCAAGTTCTATCATACCCTCATCATGTGATTCCAATTTGAATGTGTTGAAATACTCTCCTTTTTTTATTGTGACTTCATCTGGAATTTTTAAAACAGATTGATCATTTGATACTATTTTTATCAAAACATCATCTTTTGCATAAACTGGATTTCCAACAGAATCCAACAGTTGAATTGTGGCTAAACTTTCAGTATTTGCCAAAAGATTTTTTGCAAATGACAAATGCATCTCTGCAGGGTCTGTCGTATGACTGGTCATTGCCATGGTTCCTTCAAATTGACCTGCACGAAAAGATAATTCCGTTTCTCCCACTTCTTTTGTTAATAAATTCAATAATACGTATGGCTGATTTTGTTTGATTATCTCAGGATCCGCATCTACAAAATCATTTGCTGACAAAGTCAAAACAGAATCTTCAATGAATAATGTGGGTCCAATTCTTCCATCTTCTTCAGCGTCTTCTTCAGTTGTCGTGGTGGTTTCTGCATCGTCTCCTTCACTCTCTGACAAATACCCAATCACTGGAAATTTACTGCCCGCTAAAATCATCGGCACCAATGGTTCTGTAATCAAACTAATGTCATCTTTTATTGGCCCTATCGGCGTACCAGTTACTGTTTTTACTCCTTGGTTATCTGTAATGTAAAATTCTACAGACTCATCTGGAGCAACAGTTCCTGTATTTCCAAAAACTATTGCAACGTTATCTCCTTTTTTCATAATTGGGTTAATAGGATTCACCGTTTCTGATTCAGATGATGCAAAATTAATCTCGTAATCTTGTTTAGATGTAACTGGAACTGTAACTGTAGTGAGTACTCTGTCTGATGTGCCTAATGTGCTACTTCCTGTCTGCCGTGAAACTTCAATATCTGTTTCAAAATAAGTGACAGCAATGATCTCTTTTTCTCCTGTAGTTAAAAATGGCAAGACGGTTGTAAATGACGGTCCTTCCCCTTCCAAAGCACCCATTTCATCATGTGTTACAATAAACGAATCTCCTTTTGTAAGATAATTATTAGTTGAAATAAACATGTTAAATGTTTGTTCGGCAGATGTGGTAAATTCTCCCAAATTTGGTCTGGGAGTGAATGTTGTGTATGCGGAGTAATCTCCTTTTTTAATTACTAATTCTTTATTACTAAATTGAATTTCTTCAAAGTCATGACTTGTGTTAACTGATACGTCTGGATTTTCTACTCCTAATTTCATACGTATGTCTTCTTCTGCTTTAACTGGATTGCCCTCCCCGTCAAGCAGCTCAACTATTGCGTATCCTTCCGCACCGCTATAACTGCTAAACCTTTCTGGAATGACAAATAATTGAACTTGTAATGGTTCTGTGGGTTTACGTATGTGGACAAAATCACTGACTTTTTTCATATTTTCAGCACTTGCGAAAATAATTGCATCTCCTGAATTTATCAAATCAAATTCTGTAGTGGCAAAGTAATCTCCTTTTTTAATTACTAGTTCTTGATTTCTTAGATTGATTGTTTCTTTATTCGGCGTTTCTATTTTTATTGTAATGTCTTCTGGCGCAACTGTTGGCAGTCCCCCGGTAGTTGCCAATTCAACAGTAACATAACCAAATCTTGGTCCATCTATTGGAAAATCCTTTGGTGTGACTTTCATTAGAACTTGAGTAGGATGGTTGTTATTGTTGAATACTTCTAATGTGATTTCTTTTGATGAAAATCCTGGTGCTGCTAATGCAATATTGGCAATTCCGGGTTTTATTGCCTTGATTTGTACGTTCTTTGTATACCCTTTATTGTTTTCTTGAATGTCTATTACTTGTATAATTGAATTGTCTGAGCTTACTACTTTGAGGTCATCAATAGATCTTGGAACCATCATTTCATTTGAAGTAACAAAAATCTGTAATGTTCCTACTGTATTTTCTAATAATTTCTCAGGGTGCAATTGATACCCAAATTCTGCCGTTGTCTGGGCATTGATAGGCATAACAAACATGCTGCAGATCACTACTAGTAACAAAAAAACGGCTTTCAATATAGGAAAATTGTGATATTTTTGTTATATCAAGCAGTGTGAAACATTACAATACATACTGTTTTTAGCCAAATATTGAAGAAACACTGAATATTTTTGATTGAATTATTACTATTGCGCCTATGGATATTATTACTAGGGTTATGGAGTATCTGAATCCTGCTGAATATGATCCAGTAGTGATTTTACCTAAAAACAATCCTGATAACCAGGATTGTACTAAAATTGCTATGCCTAATAACTCAAAACGAGAGTTGGATTCAAGCTGTAGTGCACTTTTCTTTGCAGCATCTGTTTCTAGATTTGTTCCTAAACCCGTAAGGGAATCAATTACCAACAGTGTTGTAAATCCTGTAATTCCTATGAGTATAAACCCAACCAACACATATGGTTTTAGCATCTCTCTTTTTGATTTTTCAATATTTCGAATTTTTTCTGAAATGCCTGCCAATGTGTCCAAAGTATTGACATTGCCTCCACCTGATGAAATTATCTCAAATAAAACTCTGAAGTTAATTAAAATCTGAAAGTCTGTTGTTTCTTTTTTGATAAATTGGAAAATATCATCTAATGTCATTCCCCATTCCAGTTTGTTTGAAATTCCATTTGCTACTTTGTTAAACAGTCCAAAGTCTTTTCTTTTTGTTGCTCGTATAACACATTTTTCAGGACCCAATCCTGCTTTTCTTGCTTCTGCAACATCTCTTAAAATTATGGCTGATGCTGCTTCAGCATCTAGGGAAAATTTGTATTTGTTTTGAAATTTTAGAGCTGGCCATAATGCCGATGTAATTAACGCACCCCCTAAAATGTACAAACTGTAATCAGGTATTATTTTTAGAAACATTATTGCCACAGCTGCAACAATTCCAGGAATTCCAAACATTATGACTTTTTTCACATCTATTTCTTCTATCTTTGATTTGTTTACTGATTTTGCAAGAAATAAAAATAATCCTGAAACTAATGGAGGCATTACAATTACCAAGTAAAGAGGATCAATGTCAGTTTCTAATGGGGGTGTCCCAATACCACCAGTAGTGGTTGCAGTAATAATGATGTATACTGCTAAGATAACAATTTGCATTGTCATGTATGTGTCTACTAGTGCTTTTACTTTCTCAACTAGTCCTTTTTGAGCACTTTCATAAATCTCAAAAGCACTATTCATCTTAGTTTTTAAATAATTTACTACATCTCCCCCACTTTGAATTGCAGATACATATCCGCTAAGAAACTCCCCAAAATTAGATTGTCCTTTGTCTTTTACCTCTGTCATGACAGTTAATGGATCCATGCCTAAAATGTCAATTTTTTTTAAAATTTTCATAGCCTCTAATCTGACATTTGGTAAAAGTTCCATGTCTTTGATTTTGATAAAAATTGAATATGGTCCAAATCCACTTGTTGCAAGCAACGTAACTATTGTGATAAAAAAAGGAAGTTCTGCATCAATTTTTTTATCTGTTTTTTTCTGTTTGTCTTTTTGCCCACTATTTTTTAAAAAAGACATCTATCCACCATATTCGATTTTTTTCATCAGTGTTTCTGGATCTCTATAATATTTTCCGATATTTTCTGCCACTTTAGCATAACTTCTAATTCCATGTTGCAGTAACCATTTTAAAACAATCTTTCTTTTTTCATACTCTTCAAATATCTGTCCCATGTCCCTTCCTGTTTGTTCTGCAATCCTATGTAACATCACACTATCTTCTAACTGTGCATTAAAGTAGTCTGATTTTGGATCCCATTTGAATGCTGTATGGTATGAATCTGCAGCATTAATCTCCTGAATAGATATTGCCTTTCTAGTGCTTTTTCCATCTTGTCCCTTTACTCTTCTAATTACTATGGCACAGTTCATCAAAGATAGATAAGATGGTGGAATGTCCATTGGTTTTTGTTGTAATCTTTTACCTGCAGATTCCAAACTATCTGCATGCATTGTACAGAGACCCCCATGCCCTGTTGCCATAGCTTGAAACATGACATATGCTTCTGAACCCCTAATTTCTCCTACTACGATATAGTCTGGTCTGTGTCTTACACCTGATTTTATAAGATCATACAGCCCAATTTCTCCCTCACCGCTTGGACCAAATCCTGTTCTGGCAACCAGACTGAACCAGTTTTCATGTCTGATGTTGATTTCTGCTACATCTTCAACAGAAAATATCTTGTAATCAGGATTGACTAGACCTGTTATTGCATTTAGAATGGTAGTTTTTCCACTGCCTGTAGAGCCAATAACCATAATTGACATTTTTGCCTCCATCAGCATCCACAAATATGCTGCAACATCCACGCTGATTGTTCCAAACGATATCAAATCAACAACAGAATACGGGTCTTGCTTGAATTTTCTTATTGTAAAACTTGTTCCCTTGGGAGTGACCTCTTTTTGGTATAATACTGAAATTCTGTGATTTCCCTCAAGTGCCAAATCTGATATTGGGTATGCAGAACTGATGTGCTTTCCGGCTCTGAATACTATTCTCGATACAAACGAGTTGAGTTTCTCATCTTCAAATTTTATGTTACATGGAATGCTGTCATATTTTCTATGCCATACATAAATTGGAGTGCCTACACCGCTACAGCTTATGTCTTCTATGTTTGGGTCGTGCATAAGTGGATCGATTAATCCAAAACCTGCAATATCTCGCTCTAGGTAATATTTTACCTTCTCCATGCTAGCAAGTGGATAGTCTTGAAATAATTTTTCGTTTTCTTTGAGAATCTTATTTACAAATGACATGAACCCAAAATCCTTTTCAATGTTTTCTGGAGAGTCTAGGTTTTCTTCGATTAGTCGATATAATTGATTATAAATTACTTGTTCTGATTGATTGAGTTTTGTTTCATCTATCTGATATGAGATGCTCCCACTTTCTTGATCTTGTAAAATATTTGCATAACTAAATGGAGCATTTAACGAATAGTTTTCAATTACAGTTGATCCTTTCTGTGTTTGATTTTGAAGTTCATTTAGAAAATCACTCTTTAGGAAAGTTTCCAAGCCTTGGTCTTCATTTTTCTTTCCCATTTTTTTACCTCAAAAAGATATTTTTGGATAGGTATTCAAAAAAATTCCCCCTATCCTAGGATTTGCCTTGTACTGTTACGCTTTGGGGTGCACCTGTTTTGCCAGCAAATATGTTGACACTGGTATTTGCACCAGAGTCTAATGATGACAGTGTACCGTTATTCAACTTCCAGTAGATAATTGCTGACGCACCTGGTGATAGTGAAACTGGTCCAGTGCCTGCTGTTGCATTGATGATCTCTGTGTTTGATCCACTTGCGTCATAATCTACACACAAGTAAGCGGGGTTGCCCACACATGATCCCAACTTTGTTATCTGTGGTAATGTGCCCCATCCAGTGTGGTTAAGTGCTTGCTGGAATAATGAAGCTGTTACAGTTGTATCTGTATACCATTGATTAAATGGAACGTCTGTACCTCGTATTTGAATTCTATCTATTGCAAGTACTTTGTCCCCTGTATTTCTGACACCTGCTGCACCCCATGCTATACCGTTTGCATTTGTAGAGTGTACCCACACTTTTACGTTGGATACAGAAATTGCCTCTTGCTGAGTACCGCCTTGGAAAAGACTGGCACCATAAAGTACAACTCCTGAACCAAGTACAACTGAAGCCACCAAGATGATGACTGTTGTAAGTACTGTACTTAATGCACGATTTTTGCTTAGTTTGGGTTTCATTTTATTGATTTATTACTTAATTGGGTAGTTATCTAGGAGCGTATGTAATTTTTTTGAATTACAGATTAGAAATATTTACCCACAAAAACCAGATTTGAGCCCGGAATACTCAAACATCATATCCTATCTTCATAAACAGATCCAATTAACTGGCGATACTGATTTGCAATCATTATCACGATATTTTGATATATAATTGGTTTTAGATATCATTCCCAGATATTCGGGTATATGCGGCAATGAATCTAGCTACTGTCTTGCGTAAATTATCATAAGGCATACAGAGATTAAATATTTTTGAATTTCCCTCTGGAAATCCTATTGCAATAACTGTGATTCCTTTCTTTCTTGCCTCCATTACTGCATCTTCCATGTCTTTGTTGTTTCCCAGTGTACCTACTTGTTGACCATCTGTAACTAGAAAAATATACTTTTTTTCAATGTTTTCTCTTTCTAGTATTCTGGTGCAAAGCTTTACTGCATCTCCAATAAAAGACAACCCAGTGATCTCTATTCCGCCAACTCTTGATCTTGCCGTCTGATCATATTTCTCGTGATGATCTTTTACTATTCTAAAATTATTGTTAAAAGTAAAAAATCCCCACTTGCCATTTTTAGAGTTTACTTCATTTGCAGCTTCACCAAGTGATATTGCAAATTTTTTCATCTCATCAAACTTTAATCTCATACTACTACTAGTGTCTAAAACTATGGCCCACTCTTCTTCTATTCTTCTATAATCGTCTTGCTCAAAAATCTGAATGTTGTTATTTTGAGCTGCAACTGCCTGAATCGCAGCCTGCATCTGCAATAACCCCATGTCTTCAGGTATGCCCTCATCCATGATGTTTGGAATCATCTTTATTTGGCTGCTCATTTTTTTCAAAAACATGTGTGTGGCATTTCTTAATCTTAGATATTCTCCGATGTTTTCTGGGGCAAATTCAATCTTGTCAAAATTTAGATCCTCCGTTAACCCCCCGTATTTTTTTCTAACCTTTGCCCTGCGCTTTAGTTGCTCAAACCATATGCCAATAAAGTTCTGTACATTTTTCCGAACCAACCCCTCTGGATTTATTGCGATGTTTTTCTGCCACTCTGATACTTTCTTTAAATCAAAATAATGGTCAACATATGGTATCTTCTTTTCTATTATCGCACTTTGATTATTATATAACAAACCTGCAATTTCAATTATTTTATCATCTTCTTCATGACTTGATTCCAGAATAATTCTTTTGATTTTATCAATGTCTAAACTTTTAAGGTTGAATTTTTCAGAAAACCTTTCTTTTTTATATTCATAATTTTTCAGTCTTTGGATTTTCTCATTAATTATTTTAAATGCCTCATCAATTTTGTTAATTTCTTGAAAATACTCCGGAAATGATTTTTCCAAAAAGTCATTGACTTTGATGTCTTCTATGAACTCTATTACTTTGTATGCCCGTTTTTCATTTTTTCCTTTAACCCAATTATTATATTTGCTAAAATCTGTTACCTTGGCATGTCCTGCAGCATGACAAATGGTTGCAAAAAACAAATTCCAAATTGTCTCCTGTCCAGATTCGTAATCTGAAAAGACAATTCCTTCATAGACATTATTTCCGTTTATCTCCCTTGGCAAAGGACAATACACTGTCATCCTTGGCAAATACTCTATCTTTGGAAAATGGATATTCTCTAAAAAAAAGATGTCAATACTAGTCGGCTTTTTTTCACAAATATCAAAAAAGATCTGATGAGCTACATTCTCAACTGTCTCTTTCATTTAATCATCCCTGACGATTTCGCTGTGCCACTTCACTTTCAATTACTTTTTTAATTATCTGTCTTACCTCGTCTTGCACCTCTGGGTCATCACTAGTCATTGGAACAAGTGTTTCATCTCCGCCTGTTGGAATATCTACTCCATCTGAGCAAATCTTTGCCCAATTTACCAAATCTCCTATGGATGGACCGTAAGGAAGATCTCCCATCTTGTATTCTTGTCTTAGCTTGGCACCGATTTTTACAATTGTCTCTGCATCTTTTAGAGAAATTCCGCCTCTCTCTGAAACCATCTTGAATTCTTTTTCATCAATGTTATCTCCGACACTCATGTAATCAAAGTTCAACCAAACACTCATTCTTCGTCTCATGGCAGCGTTGATGGGTTTTGTACCTGCAAATTCAGATGATACGGGGTTCATGCTGATTATCATGTACGCATGTTTGTGTCTGTGGATAATCTCGCTGTCTTTTTCCGTAAGTACCATGTGGCCTCTTTGATCAAGCAACGGGTTTAGCTTTGTTGCAATGTCTTGCTTCATCATGTTTGCCTCATCAAGGTATAATATTCCACCCTTTCTACACCACCCAGTAATCAACCCATCAATCCAGTTCTCTTTTCCCAATCCGACATATCTTCCAAAAAGATCAAAAACGGATGTTGCCAAACCACAGTTGATCTCCCACATCGGAAGTCCTGCCAATTCTGCGACAAGATATACAATGTGTGTCTTTCCTGTCCCACTGGGACCGACCAATGCACATTGCTTGAAAAATTTCAGCGCCCTTCCAATTCTTTCCACATACTGCTCTCCGTTATCCAGATATGGTGGGGTGTCTTTTGGTATCATATCATCCATTTCTGGAGGAAATACCATATCTGATGAATCCATGTATTTTTTAAAATCATACATTTTTGATAGTTTGTGAGTGTCTTTTTTTATCTTGGATATGGATACTGACAGGTTTACCTTCTCTGAACTTATTTTTGAGTGATTGACTGATGATATGACTCTATTCTGCTCCATGCGCATACAATCTACATAATGATATACTTAATGCTGTTATGTGTGTGCCAATATTACATACACATTGTTTAATGAATTCTGAGGCTTCATTAATCAAATTGAATATTCAAGTTGATTTGAACTCTATATCTATGAGTAAGAATGATCCAAAAAATACAGTATTTCACAAATATGATGTAGAGGCATCAATTGACGAGATCGAAAATGCCGAGACCCATTCTACTTTCAAGTATGGATTTACCATCTTATCAAATCCAAAAAATGTCCGCCTATTCATTGAAGGCATGACCAAAGTTACAGGTGATTCAAAAGAACGCGATGATATCCTCTCAAAAGATGAAAACGATGTCCCAAAAATTCTCTCTGTAATTTACCAAGAGCTGTTTCCAACCTTTTTCTTGCTTTCAAAAAGCCTCAACGTGTCTTGTCCTCCAATCCAAATTGGCGGAATGGGGGCAGGCAACATATCTGAAACAAGTGATAATATTGAAAATGCCCCATCATTACAAGAAAACATCTCTGATGTTGGAGATGAATTAACAGGTGAACCAGAATTAGAAAATCCAGACATTGTACAGCCCAATGTGTAATTATGATTTCTTACATACTATCAATAATAGCACAAACAAGAGATGATTTTTAATAATGTCCAAGACACATCTTAAAAATAATAAACAATATAGTTTGATCAATAGACGCGCACTCGCAAATGCTGTAACCAGCGCCATAATTTTGTCTGCGGTAAGCATTATGGGAGTGATGATGCTTGCGTGGTCAAATAGCAGCTTGTCTACACAAAAACAAGAAATCGAGGAGGTGTTTTCTACACAAACAAACAAAATAAACGAGGATCTTATTTTTGATAATGTCTGGTTCTCTACTACTTGTCCTGGAAACTGTGTTAATGTTACAATGTCCAATGTTGGAACAATTGGATTGAATGTAACTGAGATGAAATTTATTGATGGAACAACTCTGGCAGATTTACAAATTTTTTCATATACTGATGCTGGAATTGTGCCTTCTGGTACTTTTTCAACAAATGCAACATATTCATGGATATCTGGAGAGGACATTGACATTGTTGTATTTACAGAAAGAGGAAACCAATTCACTACCCAGGTGATAGCACCATGAGAACACACAGAGGTCTAAGTGCCGTAGTTGGAACAGTATTTCTTGTTGCAGTAGTTATTGGTGCGCTTTCTTATGTTACTTATAGCATGAACATATTGGGAAATTTTTCTGAATCGCTAATAACAGAAGAAAAAAGACAAAAAGACAAACAAGGTGAAGCATTTGAAATCACCTCAGTAGAGATAACCCCTGCAAGTAAACTAGATGGAATTATTACAAACACAGGTCAGATTCCTTTAGAAATAAAGTCGCTTTGGATTGAGGAAGTCGGTGCAGCTAATTCTGTTAAAAAATTTGATATTGGTACAACAATTGCTCCTGGTAATCAGCTAGATTTGATTGATAGCGTTGATTTTGATATGGATGCTGCTAAAGGGTATGCCATGAAAGTTGTTTCAGGTAGAGGGGAAGTTCAAACATTTTATGTAAATTCTGTCGGTTCTAACAGTCTCTACTTAACTAGTCGCACGATACCTGAGGTAGTTTCAACTGAATTTGATACTACAGTATTGTTTACAGTGACAAATAATTCTACAAATAATGCCCCAATTTTAAATCTGACACCTGATACGCTAGGTGTTGATGTAAGTACTTGTACTCCTAGTTGTACTGCAACTTATGTATCTGGACCTACTCCCTCTTTTTATCCTAGTCTTAAACAAGGAGAAACTGCAACTTTTGCGTGGGTTTACACCGTTGCTGGTGCTGATGCCAACAAGATCACATTTACTGCTTCTCTTCTAAATGGTGTTCCAACAAACACTGCAACGTCCACTGTTGAGGTTAGAGACATTGTATCTGCACTTGAATCAGGAACTGCGATAGAATCTCAAGGCTTAGGGTCTCTGTCCCTAGATAGTCATATTCTACTCTTTCATCAAGAAACCGATAGGACCCCTTCAACTTCATATCAAATGTTCTCTGCTACTGCTGATGGTGGTAATAATGGTCTAAAGATAGAACTAGATAGTACCACTCCAAACTTTTTTACTAACAACGGAACTAACATCATAAACATTCCAGCTGGGGACTGGATTACTTCACTTCGATTACAAAGTGAGGCGTTACCAACTAGCTTAAAAGGTGAAGGGGAAGACATGATCTTTCATTTTAATGTAAATGAAGCAAATCCAGATAACTCGGAAAGCACTGCTACTGCAGATCTTGAAGGCTGTGGCCCTGTTACATGGACACAAAAAATTCTTAGTGACAATGATGATGCAGAACAACAAGGTTCATCAGTTGACTTTGGTGGTTCTGACTTGGAATTATCCCTTGATGGAAATACTGCAAATCTTGTTGGAATGCGTTTTACTGCTGTTCCTATCCCACAAGGCTCTACAATACAAAGTGCATATATTCAATTTACAACTGATGAATCTCAAACAGGAACCACAGTAAATGTGAGAATTCGTGGCGAGGCAGCTGATGATGCTGCTGCGATTACTGAATCAAGTAATAATATTTCAGCAAGAACGGATACAACAGCCAGTGTAACTTGGTCTGCAATACCATCTTGGAGTACTGTTTCAGAAGCTGGTATAAATCAAAAGACTCCAGATATTAAAACAATCATTCAAGAAATTGTAAACAGAGGAGGGTGGTCTAGTGGTAATGATCTTCTCATACAAATTGAAAATAACGGTAGTACTGCAAGTACAAGGAGAACTGCAGAATCACATGATGGTTCCACTTCTGGCGCTCCTGAACTACAAATATCATATACCCCATCAGGTGGATCAGGCGTACCCCCATCGTATGAATCCCAAGGAGGACCACATTCGTCTGGCACATATGTTTTTGATGGAACAAATGACTGTTTAAGAAGTAAGAACAATGTAAGTTCTAGTGATGGCAATCATATCAATACAGCACCAGATACTACTGCACTATGGTTCAAAACTGCCACCACTGTAGGTGCCACAGAACAACATCTTGTGTCATGGGAGGGTGATGGCACTTGTCCTAGTTGTGATTATTACAAAATAGCTTTAGAAGCTAACACTGGAAAGATAGTATTTGAATTTAATACGGATCAGAATACTGGTGATACTTCTACATGTAAGAGTAATGGTAGATATGATGATACTTTGTGGTATCATGTAGTTGCTGTAAGAGAATCAACAAATGATAATTGCAGTTTGTATATCACTAAACTTGATGGCACTGATGCTGAAACTCCAATCTCTATATCTTACAATTATCCAGGATCAAGTCAGGTTAATGCTGACGGCAGGTGGTATATTGGTAGCAATGGGGTAGAAAACGGTAATTTTTTCAATGGAAAAATTGATGATGTAATTCATTGGGATAATAAAGCCTTGAGTGGTACTGAAGCTGATGATCTATCCCATGCAAACTATGGTACTGTTGCTCATAAACTGAATCTTTACATTGACAAATCAGATCAAGATGGGGTAAATTTGTCAAATATTGTCAGTACGCTTGTAGATGTGCCATTTTATGATCCAAAAGGCACTAACAATGAGAATGCTGATTCTACTTATGGCGTATTTAACAAGACAAATACTCTTGGCGCTGTCACAATGTCTGCCAATCAGAGATTGAATTTCACTATAAGCTATGTACCTTCAACAAGCACATGGAAAGCCTTAGAGATTGATATGAAAATAGATGATCAAGACATGACGCCGATGACAAGTCTCTTACAAATACCTCCACCCGATGTACCGTTTTCATCATATTGGATGTATGACAAGAGTAACAGATTGGAGGTTTCAATATATAATGTAGGTCCATACGGCAGCTGGTTTGTATATCAAGGAACAAGGGCAGTCTTTGATAATCCCACTGCTGGTACATCTTATGCTGCAGTTATTTGCTCTGTCAACTCTACACAATCAGACCCATGCGATACAAGTGGTGCCAATTCCAGTTGGAGAGTAATGGAAGACAGAGACAGTATTTTTATTCCAGTAGGTTCGATAGGTGTAATATACTTCTGGGATGTACAAGATAGACCTGATCGTGATCTTTCAGGCGGTACTGAAATACCAGCTGGAGACTATGACATGTATGTATTCATTGATGGATATGATGAGAAAGGAGATAAATTCTTAAGAAATCTTGAAATGGGAAGAGTCAAGGTCCAAGATTAACTGTGTTTAATTGTATTTTCTTGCATCATATTTGAAAATTCTGCCACGTCAATAATGTCATAATATTAATTGATACATGTCATTTTTGCGGCTATTTTCCATCTAATTATCAATTCCACAAACTATCTTATTTTCAGGATCATATGCTTGTAATAATTCCAGTCCTAATTGTTATGCAAATGGAGTTTTTATGACGTAGATAGTAATCGAGCCTACATATCAATTCTGTAACATTAGAATACATACAACTTTTAATGTAATTTTCAGGTACTAGAAAATCAATGCAGTCTAGTGAATCTACTGAGCCTATTGTAACTAGTGAAACTAGCATACCTGTGGCAACTGATCCTATTTCATCTGGTGCAAGCACATTGGCTCAGCTAAACACCCTGATTGAGGAATCTATGCAAATCTATGAGCTAGAAGACCAAAAAACAAACATCATAGAGGACTTACATAATGCATTAAAGATAATTACAGAATTTCTGAGTTTTTCAGTAAACGTCCATCCTGGGATATTCAATCTTCCTTCTGACAGTAGCATAGTTTTGTTGCCTAATTTGGAATTAATAATCAAATTATCTAATGGAAAAACAGAGACTAAAAAATTTGCAGATTATCCTCCTGAAACAATCACACAGATTATCGAATATGTTACGCCACAATTAATAGGATTAATTCAAACACAAAAGACATATCTTACTGAAAAGATCACTTTCTTGAGAACTGCCACAAAACAGCTAAACACACTTTCTCAACTAAAAGAAAATTTGCCAAACATACTACCAACGGAGACACCGGAAAACATTGTATAAGTTGATTCGGAGGTACAATACAGTCAGTTCTCTGAAATCAAGTCTTGAAAAAGAGATTGAAGAGACAGAGCAATCAATAAATGAATACTCTAATGTATTAGGTGAAAAGATCAGGATAAATGAAGAACTTTCAAAAGACGATCCAGAGTTTTTGGAATTAAAATCAAAACTAGAAAACAATCCTATAGATAAAAAGAAGATAGATGCAAAAGTAGATGACTCTAAAAATACAAAAAAAAATACAGATAAAAAGAATAGTGAAAAAAAGAACATCGAAAAGCCAAAAAAACTATCCAAAAAAGGCAGTGAGCACTGGTACAATTTAGATCAAATAATGGTGTACAACGGAATAGGGCTCAAAGGAGAACTTGAATTATACTTTAAGGCAATAGATGAATTAAAATCAAAACTAGAAACACTTCAAAGGACATTATCTGCTTTAAACAATATTATTGAAAAAGGGCTCAAAGCAGACATGGCATGTATTGTATTTCAAGGCTCAGTTGGTCCTCTCCAGATATCATTTCTAAAGACAAGTGACATTAGGAAGAATTTTTCATTCAAGTCGATCTACTCAGGCATGGCAATTTCTCAAGAAAATATAATAAAAATAGGCGTATAGTGAATTTTTATGCTAAATAATGAAATAATTTGTAATAATTTTATATTTAAAGAAAGTAAGAAATGTGATCGATCCAATCAAATCTTCTTAGCTATACCACAATATAGTCTAGTCCTTTCTTATTGAGGATCCAGAAAAAACATGACAACTGAAACAGCTCAAACTTCAATATTTGACTCTACTCCTGACACTCAAATGTATGAGTACAAACTATCAATAGAAAAAGTCCAAGTGGAACTTTTACAATATGGACTGACATCTAATCAAAGCAAGGTGTTTATTTATCTTGGAAAGTATGGTGCAAAGACTGCACCTGAGGTATGCAAAGCACTCAAACTACCTAGAACTGAAACATACCACTTACTTTCAGCATTACAAAACAAGGGAATTGTTTCAGCCACATTTCAGCATCCGATTCAGTTTACTGCATTGCCATTAAACAAGGCGATATGGATTTTAGTTAATTCAGAAAAAGAACGAGTAAAATCCCTTGAACACATGGAAAAGGAATTATCTGAACTGTGGGATAATATTCCAACTTTTGATTCACTACATGACGAGGTTGAAGAAAAATTCCAAATGCTACAAGGTTCAAACCAAATCCAATCAAAAATTACTGAAATGACTGATGACTTTAAAGATGAATTTTTGATACTTGGTTCTGAGAAAGACTATGTCAAATTATATCATGGGGAATTTTTGGAATCTTTTGTAAAATCAAAACAACAATTTAGATTGCTAAGTGCATGCTCTGAAAAAACTGCATACATATTTGATAATCTGGAAAGAAAGAACATCAAAAAACTAGACAAGGACATCCAAAATCACCTGTGCTTTATCCTAAAAGATGATGCGGAGTTATTGTTCTTTACAAAAAATGCAAATTCACCTACAGAGCCATTTGCAATGTGGACAAACTCCAAGTCCATGATATATTCAATGAAGTTGCTTTTTGAATCCCTTTGGGCAAATTCAAAGAACATTCACCTATAATTGTTTAAGAAACATTACTTGTTAGAATCAAACTAGTCTCTCTCTTTATATAGAAAATTCTTGTTACTGTTTTTGTAGATATGGATTTTACATATTCCAAAGTCAAAACTGGCATACCTGGACTGGATTCTATCATATCTGGAGGATTGAAAAAAGATCGTTCTGTCATAATCTCAGGCCCTCCCGGCAGCGGAAAGACAACGTTTGGATTGCAATTTCTATATTCTGGTGCCAAGGACTTTGATGAACCAGGCGTGTATGTCACAC
>Ga0209320_10000120_pt1 | contig 40327 bp, 41 predicted proteins | sample Rifsed13ft4_FD_184008 | JGI IMG/M metagenome (GOLD analysis project Ga0209320, IMG submission 184008) | Soil microbial communities from Rifle, Colorado, USA - sediment 13ft 4 (version 2) | ecosystem: Environmental > Terrestrial > Deep subsurface > Rock core/Sediment | place: Rifle, Colorado... | reverse complement strand
GAAAACCGCCGGCTTGCAGCGCGGTGAGCTCATCGTCATCGCCGGGAGGCCGTCCATGGGCAAGTGCATCGTGTCGGGCAGCCGCATTCTCGACCCGGCTACCGGCCGGCTGCAGTCGATCGACACGCGCGTGCGCGAACGGCAAGGGGATTTGGTCTCGCTCGACCGTCGCGGCCGGTTGCAAGCGGCCAAGGCGTCGGCGTTCGTGGATGACGGCATCAAACCGGTCTTTGAAGTACGCACCGCGTTGGGACGTCGTATTGCCGTAACTGCGTCGCACCCGTTCCTCACGCTCGACGGTTGGCAGCCGCTCGCGGCGCTCAAAGCCGGGATGCATGTCGGTGTTCCGCGCGCGCTGCCGTTTTTCGGCACGCAACCGCTCCCCGAGCCGCTCGTAAAGCTCGTCGCATACTTCCTCACGGATGGCGGATTGACCGACAAGATCCCGAAGTTCACCAACGCGGATCCCCGCGTTCTCAATGATTTCAGCGAGGCTGTCGCTTACTTCCCTGGGATGCGCTGCCGCATGCAGGCGCGCGACGACCGCGCTCCGACGGTCTGTGTCGTTCGTGATTTCGGAGCCATCCGAACCGCCCGCCGGGAGCTTGGCGCGCGGCTGCGTGATTTCCTTCGTGCGCACGGGTTGTCGCTCACGGCGCTGGCAAGAGAGGTCGGCGTGACCGTCAGCGCCGTGCATTTCTGGGTGGCGGGCGTCTCCGCGCCGAGCGCGGCCCTGTTGCCGCGGCTAGGCAGCGTCGGGTTTCATGTGGAAACCGGTTCCGACAGAGTGTCCGTCCACAAGAATGGGGACAACCCGGTTACCCATTGGCTCACGACGCTCGGTCTATGGGGCAAGTCGGCGCACGGCAAGCACGTCCCGGACGTGATTTTCCAGTTGCCGCGCGAGCAATTGGCGTTGTTTCTCAATCGCGCGTTCGCCTGCGACGGCAGTATCTACGTGCAGAACGAGGATCAGGCCGGGATTTCGTACTCGACCGTCAGCGAACGGCTCGCGCGCGATATGCAGCACCTGCTCCTGCGCTTTGGGATTGTAGCCAAGCTGCGTTCGCGTCAGATTCTTTATCGTGGCACGAGACGCTCGGCATACGAGCTGCGTGTGCTGCGTCAGGAGGACATCGCTCGCTTTGTGCGAGAGATCGGCATTTTCGGAAAGGAGCGGGCGGCGGAGCAGGCGTTACGCGTGAGCCTCTCCAAACGCCCGAAAGTAAATGTGGATGTCGTCCCGGCCGACGTGTGGAAGTTGATCGCGACGAAAAAAGGCGCGCGCAAGTGGTCCGACATCGGGCGGGCGCTCGGCATGCACCGGGGAATGAATCTGCACGTCGGTAAGCGCGGCTTGAGTCGTCGCCGCCTCCGCGAGATCGCCGACGCGCTCGACGACGAGGAACTGCGCAATCTCGCGACGAGCGATATTTATTGGGATCGCATCGAATCCATCGAGTTCGTCGGTCAGCGGCAAGTCTATGATCTAACAGTGCCGGAGCATCACAATTTCATCGCCGAAGACGTCGTCGTGCATAACACGACGCTCTCTATCAACATCGCCGAGAACGCGGCCATCGGCCATCAGATTCCCGTCGCGATCTTCAGCATGGAGATGTCCGCGGAGCAGCTTGCGTTTCGCATGATCGGCTCCATCGGCCGCGTGAATCAGTCGAATCTGCGCCGCGGGAAGCTCACGGACGAGGATTGGTCGCGCATCGATTCGGCCGTGTCGATGATGTCGAACGCTCCCATCCACATCGACGACAGCGCGGCGCTGACGCCGACCGAAGTGCGTGCTCGTGCGCGGCGCCTGAAGCGCGAGCACGGCTTGGGACTCATCGTTGTCGATTACTTGCAGCTCATGCAGGTCGCGGGCACGGTCGAGAACAGAGCCACCGAGATCTCCGAGATCTCGCGTTCGCTCAAAGCGCTCGCGAAGGAGCTCGACGTGCCGGTCATTGCGATCTCGCAGCTCAATCGCAGCGTCGAGCAGCGCACGGACAAGCGGCCGGTGATGTCGGACTTGCGTGAAAGTGGCGCGATAGAACAGGACGCCGACCTCATCGTGTTCATCTATCGCGAGGAGGTCTACGAGCCCGATACGCCGCGCCGCGGGGTCGCCGACATCATCATCGGCAAGCAGCGCAACGGGCCGGTCGGCGAGTTCCGCCTCACGTTCTTGGGCGAGTTCACGAAGTTCGAGAACCTTGTGGCCGAGGCGTACGGCGAGGGCGTGTTCTAAGAATCGCGAGCGAAGCTCGCTCCTACGGTAGGAGCGACGTCCCGTCGCGATCTTCTGTAAGAATTGCGAGCGAAGCTCGCTCCTACAAGCAGCGCGAGCGTCAGCTCAGGAAGAACCCCATCTTGACGCCGGCGAGCTGAATCACGTCGTTGTCGTGCAAGCTCCGCGCTTGCGGGCCGATGCTCATGCCGTTGACGAGCGGGTAGTTGTCCTTCTCCCCGCTTTCCACGTGCACGATGTAGTAGCCTTCGGCGCGCCGCGTGATCGCGGCGACCTGAACGCCGGGGCGGCCGAGCGTCGTCAACGCTTTCGTCAGCAGGAGCTCGCGTCCGGCGAAGGTGCCCGACAGCACCTGCAGCTTTGCAATCGGCAAGCTGACCGCGGAATCCTCGATGTCCTGCGTCGACGTCGGCGCGAACGCCGCTTTCTTAAGTCTAGGCGGAGACTCGGCAGCGGCTTTCTTGGCGGTGCTGCCGCCCATTGCCGCGGCTTCCGCCGCTTTCGCCGCTTGGGCGACGCGCTTCTCCATCTGGCCGCTCGGCTCGATGACCATCGTCTTCTCGAACTCGTCTTCGGGCTCTTCGGCTTGATCTTCGACGTAACGCAACTGGTGATGGCCGACGGTGATGACGTCGTCGTGCTGCAGCGCGTGCTTCTTGATGAGCTTGCCGTTGACGTACGTGCCGTTCGTGCTGTTCAAGTCCTCGAGGAAGGAATCGTTCAGGATGTTGATGATCAACGAGTGGTGGCCACTCACGGCGGCGTTGTCGATACGGATGTCGTTGTCAGGCAGCCGGCCAACCGTATAACGCTCCTTGGTCATGTTGTACTCAGCCAGAGTTTGGCCATCCAAACTAAGAATCAAACGTGCCATGGCTATTATCCCGATTGCCCAAAAAGGTTGCGAAACTTGGAGAGGATCCCTGCGTCCGCAGGGAATGCATCCTGCACACGGACAAGAACTACGGAAACGTTGTCGCGACCTCCATTGTCGTTCGTCAACTTGATCAGCTGCTCGCCGATCGTTTTCACATCGGTGTCGAACGTATTGATGGTGAGATGAATATCCTCATCCTCGACCATGTCAGGGAGCCCGTCCGAGCACATCAAGAAATAGTCGCCCTTGCGCGCTTCCACTTCCTGCACTTCCACGTCGACGTTCAAATCGACGCCGAGGGCGCGCGTGACGTAATTGCGGTTGGTCGAGCGCTGGGCTTCCTCCTGAGAGTAGAAGCCGCGGTCGACGAGCTCCTGTAGCAGCGAGTGATCCATGGTTATCTGCTCGAAGCGATTCTCGCGCATCCGATATAGGCGCGAGTCGCCGACATGCGCCACGGAGACCTTGTCGTCATAGAACAGGCATGCCACGAGAGTCGTGCCCATGCCTTCGCACTGCGGTTGCGACTGAGCCGTTTGATGAATGATTTTGTTGGCGCGCGCCACGGCGTCGCGCAGCACGATGCTCTGGCGCATGAGCCGTGTCTTCGGCTCGATCTCATTTCGCTTTTCACGTTTGCAGGCTTCGCTCACGAGGTCGATGATTGTTTTTACCGCGATGCCGCTCGCGACTTCACCGGCGTTGTATCCGCCCATGCCGTCGGCGAGCACCCACAGGCCGATGTCCGGTTGGCTCCCAATGCTGTCTTCATTGTGCTCTCTGACTTTCCCGACATCCGTCAGTGCGACATGGGCAAATTTGCCTTTAAGACTCATATCACTCGAAATCTGCGCGGATCAGCTAGCCCATATGGGCAGCGACGGCGCGCAACGCGTCGGCCATCTCGGCCCCGGACTGGAACCTGTTCACAGGGTCTTTTGCCAGCGCGGTATCGATCAACGCATCAGACTGCTCCGGGAGATCCTGGCGAACCTTGGTTATAGGCTGGTGCGGTTCGTTTGCGATCACGAACATGAGCTTGGTCATGGATGCTCCGCGGAAGGGTAAACGGCCGGTCAGGAGTTGGTATACACTAACACCCAACGCGAATAAGTCCGTGTGCCCGTTCACGTTTCTCCCCTCAAGCTGTTCCGGCGCCATAAACGACGGGGTGCCTAAAACGATCCCGGTTCGAGTTCTGCTGACGTCGATTAACCTCGCTATGCCGAAGTCCGTGATTTTCAAACTTCCCGAAACTGAATCATACATAATATTGGCCGGCTTGATATCCCTGTGCACGACGTTTTGGGCGTGCGCATAGTGCAATGCATCGGCCGTTTGCGCTGCCAGCTCGAGCACCAACTGAGGCGGAAGCAAGGCATCGCCTTCGGCAAAGTCGCTCAAGTGGCGACCTTTGAGGTACTCCATGGCGATATAGGCGAGGCCTTGTGCTTCGCCGATATCGAACACCGTCACGATATTGGGGTGGTTGAGGCGGCCCGCGGTCTCCGCTTCGCGGCGGAAGCGATCAGCGGCGTCCACGAGGTCGGCCGTCTCGAATTCCGCCGTCAGATCGATGACCTTGATGGCGAGCAGTCGATTGATCTTAGGATCGCGGCCGAGGAACACTTTTCCCGTCGATCCTTGGCCGATCGTGGCAAGTATCTCGTAGCGCCCGATCGTCGCGAGCGCCGCGCCTCGAATTTGCGGTGCTTCTTGGACCTGCGGCGATTCGGTTCGCGTCGCCGCGACGAGTCGTTGCGCGACGTCGCGAAAGTGGGCATCGACGACCGCGATGCGATGGAAAGTATCCGCCGCTTGCTCGAATGAGTCACTGTGCTGGAGCGCGTGCCCGAGCTCGTAGAGCTCGTCGCGCAGCATCGCAGTCGGCGGCATGCCGCGGTAAAGCCGCCAGGCGCGATCGAGATCCCCGTCGGCGAGCGCGCCGCGCGCCTCGTCGAGATTGGCGGCAGCATCGCGTTTTCCTCCTTGGCGGCGCGGACGCACGGCAATCAATGCACCGCCGACGAGTAGCAGCACGAGGGGCGCGGCGGGCGGTATCCACAAGCTCGCCCCGTAGAAGGCGGCCGCGCTCAAGGCCAGCACGCCGCCCGCACCCGCGGCCGGCAGCGCGGAGCGCCAACGCGCGAGTCTCCGGGGGCTCGCCGGCGTGGCGACGAGACCCAATGAGGCGAGCAGCCAAGCGGCAGCTGTGCCCATCAGGCTCGTGCGAATCTCGATGCCTTCGCGATAACCGGCCACGATGTGGGCGAGGAGATCGCGCGCCGGCAGGGAGCCCAAAGGCGTCGCGTAGGACGGCTCGCTGCGGCCCGCGATGACGACGCTGTGCGCCAGCCGGCCGGGCGCAGCGAGAACGTCATCGGGGCTCAAGCGAGCGAAGGAATCGGCGGCGAAGAAACGCACCCAGCGCTCCGCGCCAGGCTCGTCGTCCCGCGCTGCGAGCGCAGTCGCCGCGGCGAACCCGAGCGAAGGGAGGCGATCGACGTCGCCGATGAACGTGGCGTCCTGCCGAACGACACCGTCCGGCTGCGTCTCGAACCACAAGTGGCCGCCTTTCCGCCAGTCCGTGCGACGCAGCAGCTGATTGCCGAGCACGAGCTCGGTCGGCCCGAGGGACCATTCATTGACGAGCGGCGTAGGTGGTTGGGCCAAAGTCGAGACCAAGAGGCGCGAGTGACCACGGTGCGCAATGTCGGCGAGCGTCGGGAACCATGCGGGATCCTCGAGGGAGACGATCAGAATGTCGGCGGGTGCGTCGGGCGCGCGGAGTCGCGACCATAGATCGAAGATCTTTCCGTTCGCGCGTGCTGCGAGGTCGAAAGGCGGCAAATGAAACGCAATCGTTGCAGCCAGTCCCAGCAGAATGGCCGATCGATAGCGCCGACTCAGAATGCTCAAACTGCTCATTGATGCACGCCGTGGGACCCAATCGAGTATGCCATGCGGGTTGCGGCGGCCCCTGTGACCTCATACCCACTTTCCGGCGGCTACAAAGGCCGCGCGTTTCGGCTATTCTCGGCCGGCATGGCGAAGAACAAGCCCGTCTATAGCTGCAATTCATGCGGATCGGAGCAACCGAAGTGGCAGGGACAATGTCCGGACTGCGGTGCTTGGAACACGCTCACGGAGTCCGTGCAGACGACCGGCCGCGCGCGCCGCACGCGGGCCTCGAGCCGGCGAGAGACGACTCGTCTCGATGAGGTCGCGGTGGACCAGGTCGAGCGATCGAGCACGGGGCTCATCGAGCTCGACCGCGTTCTCGGCGGCGGCCTGGTGCCGGGCTCGGTCGTATTGATCGGCGGCGATCCAGGCATCGGCAAATCGACGCTGCTCTTGCGCGCGCTCGCCGAGATCGCGGCGCATCAGGCGACGTGCTACGTGACCGGCGAGGAATCGCTCGACCAGATCGCGTTGCGGGCGCGGCGGCTCGGTATCGCCGGCGCGCCCGTGCAACTGCTCGCGGAGACCTGCGTCGAGAACATCGTTGCGAGCCTCGAACGCGACGCTCCCGGCGTGCTCGTGATCGACTCGATTCAGACGCTGTACAGCGAGGCGCTCGAATCCGCGCCGGGATCCGTGAGCCAAGTACGCGAAAGCGCCGCCCAGCTCGTGCGCTTTGCGAAGACACGCGGCGTGACGACGGTGCTCGTCGGCCACGTTACGAAGGAGGGCACATTGGCCGGGCCGCGAGTGCTCGAGCACATGGTCGACACGGTGCTGTACTTCGAGAGCGACACCGGCAGCCGCTTCAGGATCATTCGCACTGCGAAGAACCGCTTCGGGGCGGCCAACGAGATGGGGTTTTTCGTGATGGAATCGGGCGGCTTCAAGGAAGTGAAAAACCCCTCGGCGATTTTCTTGGCGCGGCGTTCTCAGCCGGTAGCGGGAAGCGTGACGCTCGTGACGCGTGAAGGCACGCGGCCGGTGCTCGTCGAGGTGCAAGCGCTCGTCGATCAGAGTCTCACGCAGTCGCCGCGCCGCGTTGCGCAAGGGTTGGACACGCAACGCCTGGGCCTGCTGCTCGCGGCATTGCACCGGCACTGCGGAGTCGCCATCGGCGACAGCGACGTGTTCGCGAACGTCGTCGGTGGGTTGCGCGTCACGGAGACGGCCGCCGATCTCGCGCTGTTGCTCGCGGTGCTGTCGAGCTTTCGGGAACGGCCTGTGAGCCAGGATCTCGTCGTATTCGGTGAGGTCGGCCTCACGGGCGAAGTCCGGCCCGTGCCGTACGGCGAGGAACGACTCCTTGAGGCCGCGAAGCACGGCTTTCGCCGCGCGTTGATCCCGCGAGCGAACGTCCCGAAGAAATTCGCAGGTTTGGAGGTCATCGGCGTGGAACGACTCGACGCCGCGCTCGAGCGCGCGTTCGAACCGCCGGCCTCTTTGTAGGAGCGAGCTTCGCTCGCGATTCTTCGCTCCGGCGCATGAAGATCGCGAGCGAAGCTCGCTCCTACAAACGGCGGGACGCCGGGAATTACAAATTGCTGGCTGCTTGAGGCTGTTCGTCGGGGAGGTTTTGCGGCAGGCGCACGCGCACGCTCTTGATGGCGTGCTCGGTCGTATCGAGGATCTCGATCGGATAGTTCGCGACCGTGACCTTGGCGCCTTTCTTAGGGATCGTCTCGAGCTGCTCGACGATGAGCCCGTTCAGAGTCTTCGGCCCGTCCGTGGGCAAGGCCCAGTTCATCAAGCGGTTGAGTTGCCGCACGTTGGCGCCCGCATCGACGACGAAGCTCGCCGCATTCTCCTGCGTGATGCCCATGTCGGCAGGCGCGGACGTGCGATCGAACTCGCCGACGATCTCGCGCAGTACGTCTTCGGTCGTGATGAGGCCTTGCACGTCGCCGTACTCGTCGACGACGAACGCCGAGCGGCGTTGAACCTGCTGGAAGTTCAACAATTGCTTGTTGAGCGGCGTGCCTTCCGGAACGAAGTAGGGCTCCCGCGTGTGCTGCAATAATCGTTGCTCATCGAGCGTGCCGCTCGCGAGATCGGGCAACAGCTTACGCACTTGCACGACGCCGACGATGTTGTCGACGTCGCTGCGGAAGACGGGGAGGCGATGAAACTCGCTGTCGCGAATGGTCGCAAGGTTATCCTTCCAATCGAGGTCGAGATCCACGCCGACGATGTCTTGCCGCGACACCATGACGTCGTCGACGGTGATCGCGTCGAGGTCGAGGATGCTGAGCAGCATGCGCTGATAACGGCGCGGCATCATGACCCCGGCCTCCGCAACGACGGTGCGCAGCTCCTCGGCGCTCAGCGAATGCGAGGCGATGAGATCGGGCCGCACGCCGAGCAGCCGCAAGACCCCGTTTGCAAACAGATTGACGAGCCACACGAGCGGGTAAGCGACTTTGAGCAGCGGGTAATAGATGAGCGCCGCGGGCAGGGCGAGCTTGGAAGGATTCAGCGCCGCGATTGTTTTCGGCGCGACTTCGCCGAAGATCAGAATGACGAACGTCAAGATGGCGGTGCCGGCGAGAATCGCGCCTTCGCCGCCGAGGCGGAGCGAAATAATAGTCACGATAGCCGCCGCGGTCAGATTCACAGCGTTGTTGCCGATCAAGATCAGGCCGATGAGGCGATCCGGGCGTTGCAGGAGCCGCTCCGCGACGCGTGCTGCGCGGTGTCCGGAGCGCGCGCGGTGCCTCAGCCGATAGCGGTTGAGGCTCATGAGTGCGGTTTCGGTACCGGAGAAGAACGCCGATAGAACGATAAGGACGACTAGCAGGCCGAACAACACGCCTAAGGGAACGCCGTCGTTCAATGAAGCTCGACTCCATGGCTCGGGGAGCCCACTAGCTTGACCGAATGCGAAACGAAGTGTCAAGGACACGGCCGCGGAGCGCCGCCGCGGCTCTCGCCGCGACAACCGCCACGCTCCCATGACGCGTGCTAGGCTGCACGTTCTCGCCGCCGACACGACTCTCGACTCTCATGCTGACGACTTTGACGACACGCTTGAGCGACACGGTCCGCAAGTTGACGGGCCGCGGGCGCATCAGCGAAGAAAACGTCCGCGATACCGTGCGCGAGATCCGTATGGCGCTGCTCGAAGCCGATGTTGCGCTGCCCGTCGCCAAAGCCTTCATCGAACGCGTGCGCGAGCGCGCCGTCGGCGACGAGGTCGCGCGCAGCCTCAATCCGGGTCAGGCGTTCGTCAAGATCGTGCATGACGAGCTCGTGCGCGTGCTCGGCGGTCAGAAAAGCGCGATCGAAGCCAAGGGCCGGCCCGCAGTCGTGCTGCTCGTCGGGTTGCAGGGCGCCGGAAAAACCACCACGGCCGGCAAGCTCGTGCGCCATCTCGCGCCCCAGGCGCCGGGCGACGTGTTGCTCGCGAGCACCGATGTGTATCGACCCGCGGCGCGCGAGCAGCTCGCGCGTTTGGCCGTCGACCTCGGAGCGCGTTATTTCGAGACGGCAGCGCCGGAACCCGTCGAGATCGCGGTCCAGGCCCTGGCGGAGGCGAAGCGACGCGGTTGCCGATGGCTGCTCGTCGACACCGCGGGCCGCTTGCATGTCGACGACGCGATGATGACCGAGGTGCGCGCGATTCATGCGGCGATTACGCCCGATGAGACCCTGTTCGTGCTCGATTCGATGATCGGCCAGGACGCCGTCAACTCGGCGCGTACTTTCGGCGGGGCGCTTAAGCTGACGGGCGTCATACTGACGAAGACCGACGGCGATGCGCGCGGCGGCGCTGCGCTCTCGGTGCGCGAGACTACGGGCGTGCCTATCAAGCTCGTCGGCACGGGCGAGAAGCTCGATGCGCTCGAGCCGTTCGTGCCGACGCGTTTCGCGTCGCGCATTCTCGGCATGGGCGACGTCGTGGGCTTCGTCGAGCAGGTGCAGGCGCAGGTGGATCGCGACGCGATGGAACGCGTGGCGGCCAAGGTGAAACGGGGCCGAGACCTCAATTTCAACGACTTCAAGGAACAGCTCGAGCAGATCACGAAGCTCGGCGGCCTCGAGTCGTTGCTCGAGAAGATGCCGGGCGTGAAACCGGGCGCCGCCGCCCAAGCCGGGTTCGACGCACGCGTCATTCGCCGGCAGATCGCGCTCATCGACTCGATGACGCGGCGCGAGCGCGTCAATCCCGGCATCATCGACGGCTCGCGCAAACGGCGCATCTCGGCGGGCGCGGGACTGTCCGTGCAAGACATCAACCGGTTGCTCAAGCAGCACAAACAGCTCGCCAAGACGATGAAGCGCCTGGCCAAAGGCGGGGGCGTGAGCCGAATGCTCGCCGCAGCCGGACGCGGTCCGGCGGGGCCGATGCGGCGCCGCTGACGGCGGCACGGGCTCGGCGGGCGGGCGTCGAGGGCCCGCGGCGCCGGAGCCCGGCCCTTACAGTCCGGTTGCAAAACCAGTAGAATTGCGCGCCTCGAGCGAGCGGTCCAACGCGGCCGCTTTAATTTTTCGCAGGATTGCAGATTCTATGGTAACGATTCGACTGTCGCGCGGCGGTACCAATAAGCGCGCGTTCTACCACATCGTCGTGACGGACAGTCGCGCCAAGCGCGATGGCCGCTATATCGAGCGCATCGGGTTTTTCAATCCGAAGGCGACGCCCGAGGAGCCCAGCCTAAAGATCGATTTGCCACGCGTCGATCACTGGCTCGCGCACGGCGCGCAAACGTCCGCTCGTGTGGCGCACTTGATCAAGCAATTTCGGGGTGCCGCGGCAGCCTGAGACGCGCGGCGCGCCCTGCCACGTATGCGGTGAGTGCGAGAGGCGAGAAGTTGGTGCCGCTCGGGAGGATCAGCGGCGTGCACGGCATCAAAGGTTGGGTCAAGGTTCAGTCATACACTGAACCGCGCGAGAACATCGCGCATTTCGGCCGTTGGATCCTCGAGCAGAGCGGCGCTCGGCGCCGAGTCGAGATCGAGGCGAGCAAACGCCAAGAGCAAGGCGTTTTGGTCAAGCTCGGCGGCGTCGACGATCGCGATGCCGCCATCGAGCTGATCGGGGCGACGATCGCGGTCGAGCGCAAAGCGCTCCCGGCGTGTGCTCCGGGCGAGTATTACTGGACGGATTTGGAAGGGTTGACTGTCAGGAACGCCGCGGGCGTCGTGCTCGGCACGATCGATCACCTGGCCGCGACGGCCGCGCACGACATGCTCGTGCTGGAGGGCGACGAGCCGCGTTTGATCCCGTTCGTCGTCGGCAAGACGGTCCGACGGATCGACCTCGAGGCAGGCGTCGTGATCGTCGACTGGGACTTGGACTACTGGGACTAGCGACATGTACCGGATCGGCGTCGTCAGCTTGTTCCCGGAGCTGGTGGAGCCGGTCGCGAAGGTCGGTGTCGTCGGCCGCGCGCGCGAGCGCGGGCTCATCGAGCTGCTCCATGCATCGCCGCGCGACTATACGACGGATCGGCACAGGACCGTCGACGATCGGCCGTATGGCGGCGGGCCGGGGATGGTGCTGCGCTACGAGCCGATGCGCGACGCTATTTTGCATCTCAAGCGGCGCCTGCCGGTGGATAGCATGGTGTTGGTGCTGAGTGCGCAGGGACGCAGGTTCGACCAGGCTTTGGCTCGCGAGCTCGCGCGCGTGGCCGGCATGCTGCTCGTCGCGGGACGCTACGAAGGTATCGATGAGCGCATCGTCGCCGGCGTCGGTGCCGAGGAGATCGCGCTCGGCGATTACGTATTGAGCGGCGGCGAGTTGGCGGCCGCTGTCGTCATCGATGCGGTCGTGCGGTTGTTGCCCGGCGTTCTCGGCGATGCGGCTTCGTCGATCGAGGATTCGTACATGGACGGGCTGCTCGACAGCCCGCAATATACGCGCCCGGAGCACGTCGACGGCTTGTCGGTGCCCGAGGTGTTACTGCGCGGCGATCACGAGGCGGTTCGCCGCTGGCGGCTCAAGCAGGCTCTCGGCCGAACGTGGTTGCGTCGGCCGCAGTTGCTCGAGACGCGTACTTTTACGGCCGAGGAACGCGAGCTGCTCGACGAGTTTAGAGCTGAGATGGCCGCGACGACCGGCGAATGAAGAGGATCCGTGTATGTCTAGAATGATCGACGAAGTAAACAAGCAACAAATGAAGCAGGACGTTCCGGATTTCGCCCCCGGCGATACCGTCGTCGTGCAGGTGCGGGTCACGGAGGGCGACCGCGAGCGTCTGCAAGCTTATGAAGGGATCGTCATCGCCAAGCGCAACCGTGGCGTAAACTCATCGTTCACGGTCCGCAAAGTCTCGCATGGAGAAGGTGTCGAGCGCGTGTTCCCGATACACGGTCCGGCCGTTGCGGATATCAAGATAAAGCGACGCGGCGATGTGCGGCGAGCGAAGTTGTACTACCTGCGGGATCGAAGCGGCAAGTCGGCCCGCATCAAGGAAAAAGTATAAGCGGGTCATGACGCGCCGTACCTCGCCCGGCGCTCCGCGACAGGCATCCGCCGGCGCGTTTCTCGCGCTCTCGGCGTGCGCGTCGCTCGCATTGACGGGCTGCGCGAACCTCATCGGCTCGATGGCCGCGGATACCTTATCCGCGGCGATCTTGAACCAGAACGATCCCGAGCTCGTCGCCAGCGGTGTTCCCGCGTACCTGTTGCTCGTCGACGGCATGATCAGCCAGAGTCCCGACAGTGCCGATTTATTGGCCGCCGGTGCAGAGCTTTTTGCGCTCTACGGCTCGCGCTTCGAGCCCGATCCCGACCGTGTCGTGCTTTTGACCGCGAAAGCACGCGCGTACGGGGAGCGTGCGATTTGTCTTGCCCATGAGCGCGCGTGCCGGTGGCGGGGCCTCCCTTACGACGAATTTGTGAGTCAGCTCGCCGTAGTGGAGGCCAAGAAGATCGATTATTTGTATTCCTATGCGATCAGTTGGCTCAGCTATCTCGATGCGACGAGCGACGATTGGACCGCCGTCGCCGAGCTGCCCTGGGTCGAGGCGGCGCTCGAGCGGGCTTTGCAGCTCGACGAGGCGTACGAGGACGGAGAGCTGCATGCGTATCTCGGCATTCTCAACGCTTTGCGGCCTCCGGCGCTCGGGGGCCGTCCGGAAGTCTCGCAAATGCACTTCGAGCGCGCCGTCGCTCTTTCGGCCGGACGCAATCTGTCGGTCAAGGTAGAATATGCGCGCCGGTATGCACGCATGATGTTCGAGCAGGACCTGCATGATCGCTTGCTGACGGAGGTGCTCGCAGCCCCCGTCGAGGTGCCGGGGCTGACGCTGTTCAACGTGTTGGCGCAGCAGGAAGCCGAGCAGCTGCTGCGGAGCTCGAAGGAGTACTTCTGATGAGCCAAGCACGGAATCGCATAGCGCCGTATCTCAGCGCATGGATGACGGCGCTGCTCGTCGTCGCGGCAGCGGGCCCGTCACTCGCGGCGGAAATCAAAATCGCCTCGATCGCTCCCGACGGCTCGGAATGGATGCGCGAAATGCGCGCCGGCGGCGAGCGCGTGAGGGACCTGACTGAAGGCCGCGTGGTCCTCAAGTTCTACCCGGGCGGCGTCATGGGCAACGACGCCCAAGTTCTGCGCAAGATCCGCATCGGGCAGCTCCAAGGCGGTGCGTTCACGGCCGGCGGCCTGGGAGAGCGTTACCCGGCGCTCAATTTGTACGGCATTCCGTTGCTCTTCAATTCGCTCGAGGAGGTCGATTACGTGCGCGCGCGTATCGATCCCAAGCTCGCGGCGGGCCTCGCAGACGCCGGATTCATCAGCGTCGGCTTCAGCGAAGGCGGTTTCGCGAATCTCATGGCGAACGAGCCGATTCGGAGCGTCGACGACCTGCGGCGCAAGAAAATTTGGGTGCCTGACGGCGATCAGATCAGCTATCTCGCGATGGAAGCGCTCGGCCTGTCGCCCGTTTTCCTGCCGGCGACGGATGTCTTGACGGGCTTGCAGACCGGCTTGCTCGACGTCGTGGCCGCTTCGCCCGTCGCGGCGCTCGTCCTACAGTGGCACACCAAGGTCAAGCATCGAACGGAGCTGCCCGTGACCTACTCGATGGGCGTGTTCGCAATCGAGGCCCGTGCCATGCAAGCACTCGGCGCGGAGGATCAACGCGTCGTACGCGATGTCATGGGCGACGTCATGCTCGGTATCGACCGAACCTCGCGCGAGGATAATCGGCGCGCAGCCGAGGTCTTGACCAACGCGGGTGTCCACCCGGTTGCGGTGAACGATGCGGACATAGATAACCTGCGACGCACGATCGAGACGATATATCCAGAGTTGCGACAGCGGTCGGATATCGATGTGGCGATGCTCGACGAGTTGCTCGCGGTCCTCGCGGAGTACCGCGCGGCTCATCCTGACGCGCCGACGCATTCCGATTAGAGCCGTGCTTTGACTCGACTTGCACGGCCACCGTGGTTGATGCGAGCCGAGGCGATCGGGCGTTGGCTCGAGAATGCGTTGCTCGTGACGCTGTTCGCCGCACTCATGTTGCTGGCCGTGACGCAGATCGCTCTGCGCAACGTCTGGTCGGCGGGATTGCCGTGGGCGGACGGCTTGATTCGTATCGGCGTCTTGTGGATCGCGATACTCGGCGCCGTTGCCGCGAGCCGCGACGGCAAGCACATCGCGATCAATTTGGCGCCGCGTTTGCTCCCCGCGCATTGGGGCCGGCGTGTGCTGATCGTCGTCGAGGCGTTCACGGCCGTGGTGGCCGCAATCATGGCTTGGCACGCATGGGCTTTCGTCCGCGATTCCCGCGCGTTCGGCGACGTCATGCTCGGCGACTGGCCCGCATGGGTCTTTCAGGCCGTTTTGCCGATCGGTTTCGGGCTCGTTGCTTACCGCTACCTGTTGCGCGCGTTCGGCCGCATCGTCGGAGAGATCCGATGATGGCACTCGGTGTCGCGCTCCTCTTGTTTGCGCTCCTGGGAGCGCCGCTGTTCGCCGTAATCGCGGCGAGCGCGATGCTGGGGTTCGCCGGGTCCGGTATCGATCTGTCGGTCATGGCAATCGAATTCTTCGGTATCGCGGAGACGCCGATTCTGGTCGCGATTCCTCTATTTACGTTCGCCGGCTTCCTGCTCAGCGAAGGCCGGGCACCGCAGCGGCTCGTGCGCTTGTCGCAAGCGCTGTTGGGCTGGCTGCCCGGAGGTCTTGCGATCATCGCGCTCGCGACCTGCGCCTTGTTCACGGCTTTCACGGGTGCATCGGGGGTGACGATCATCGCGCTCGGCGCGTTGTTCATGCCGGCGTTCGCCGCGGCGGGCTACGGGCAGCGCTTCAACTTGGGACTCATCACGGCCGGCGGCAGCCTCGGGCTCCTCTTTGCGCCTTCGTTGCCGCTCATTCTGTACGGCGTCGTCGCGGAGGCGCCGATCGACGACCTGTTTCTTGCCGGCATCCTTCCGGGGACGCTCATGCTCGTGGTCCTCGCGCTCTACGCGTACTGGAGCAACCGGCACGTGGGCAGCGATCTTCGCGCGCTGTCGCTCGGCGAGATCAAAGACGCGCTGCTCGACGCCAAATGGGAGTTGCCGCTGCCGATCGTCGTGCTCGGCGGGATCTACAGCGGCTACTTCGCCGTATCGGAAGCGGCCGCCGTGACTGCGCTTTATGTGGCCATCGTCGAGCTCGTGATCCTGCGCGAGATCGCGTGGCATGACTTGCCGAAAATCATCCGTGAATCGATGGTCCTCGTCGGCGCGATCCTCGTGATACTCGGGATGTCGCTCGCATCCACCAACTACATGATCGACAGCGAGGTTCCGCAGCGGCTTTTCGCGTTGATCGGCGAGTTTATCGAGACTCCGGCGACTTTCTTCGCGGCGTTGCTCGTCTTTCTGCTCATCTTGGGCGCGATTCTCGATATCTTCTCGGCGATCGTTCTCGTGGTTCCGCTCGTATTGCCGGTTGCGATGCAGTACGACGTTCACCCGGTTCATTTGGGGATTGTGTTTCTCGCCGCGATGGAGCTCGGATACCTGACCCCGCCCGTGGGCCTCAATCTCTTCATTTCGAGCTACCGCTTCGACAAGGACATCACCGAGGTGTGCTTGGCGACGCTGCCTTTTTTGCTGTTGCTGGCCATCTGCGTCGTGATTATTGCGTATGCACCTGGTCTATCATTGTGGCTCGTGAACTGATCCGCGGAGGCCCGCTAGGCCATGAAAACTCGATTGACGATAGGGCGTATAGCGGCCGCGATTTGGCGGGGATTGGACCGCACCCGCAGGGTGCTCCATTTGATCCTGCTGCTCGCGCTATTCTTCGGATTGCTCGCGATCTTGACCCCCGAGCTGCCGGTAGTGCCGGGTTCGGCGGCATTGATCCTTTCGCCCCAAGGGGCGCTCGTGGATCAGCTATCGGGCGACCCGTTCGAACGCGCGCTGGCGCGCGTCCAAGGGATTCAAGTCAGCGAAACGCTCCTCAAGGACTTGATCGAGGCCGTACGTCTCGCACAGCAAGATCGGCGCATCAAGGCGTTGGTGCTGCAATTGGACGGCTTCAGGGGCGGGGGCTTGAGCAAGCTCCAGGAGCTCGCCGAGGAGCTCGAGCTTTTCAAGGCAAGCGGTAAGCCGGTCATCGCGATCGGCAACGCCTTCGATCAGAGCCAGTACTTTCTCGCGGCGCATGCCGACGACATCTACATGCATCCGATGGGTCTCGTGCTCCTCGAAGGCTACAGTCGTTATCTGCCGTACTACAAATCCGCGCTCGACAAGTTCTACATCGACTACAACGTCTGGACGGTCGGCGAGTACAAGTCGTTCGTCGAGCCTTTGACGCGCGACGACATGTCGCCCGAGGACCGCGCTGCGAGCCAGGCGTTTCTCGATGCGCTCTGGGCTGCGTATCAAGGCGATGTCGCGGCGGCGCGGGCGCTGCCGGCGGACGGTCTGCAGCGTTATGCCGACGATTTCGTCGACCTCCTGCGTCAAGCGAACGGCGATACCGCGGAGCTTGCGCGAAGCTACGGCCTCGTCGACGAGCTGTTGACGCAGGATCAAGCGCGCGCCCGCATACGCGAGATCGTCGGCCCGAATGAAGAGGGCGGCGACGATTATGCGAGTATCGACCATGTCGGGTATTTGAAGGCGCAAGCGCCCACGCGGTTGCCGTTCGACGGCGAGACCAAGGTCGCCGTCGTCGTCGCCGCGGGCACGATTCTCGACGGCACGCAGCCGCCCGGCGTCGTGGGCGGGGATTCCACGGCGCTTCTGATCCGCCGGGCCACGACCGACGAGAGCGTCAAGGCGCTCGTGCTGCGTGTCGACAGTCCCGGCGGCAGCGCTTTTGCGTCCGAGGTGATCCGCCGCGAGATCGAGGTGTTTCGCGACTCGGGGCGGCCCGTCGTCGTGTCGATGGGCAGCGTCGCCGCCTCGGGCGGCTATTGGATAGCGATGAGCGCCGACGAAATCTGGGCGAGCCCGACGACGCTCACGGGATCGATAGGCGTCGGTGCGACCTTGCCGACGTTCCCGCGGCTCCTCGATCAGCTCGGGATTCACGTCGACGGCGTCGGCACGACCGAGCTCGCCGGGCAGTACGATTTGGCGCGTGCGCTCGGCGACGACATTCGCGAGTACATCGGCCAATCCGTCCGCCACACTTACAGCGAGTTCGTGAGCAAAGTTGCCGCGAGCCGCGATCGAGCCGTGGAAGAAATCGACGCGGTTGCCAGAGGCCGCGTATGGGTGGGCAGCGCCGCCCTCGAGAATGGCTTGATCGACGAGCTCGGCGACCTCGACGACGCAATCGAATCGGCCGCCGAGCTCGCGAATCTCGAGTCCGGCGCGTACGAGGTCGAATATTTCGAGCCGCAGCTCGGCATCGTCGCTGAGCTCATGCTCGAGCTCGGGGCCGCGGCTGCTCCATTTGCGGACGCTTTGGGATTCAGGTCCCCGCTGCCGCCGGAATTGTCGAAGCTGCTCGCGGCCGCAAACGAGCCGCTCGAGTTTCTCGACCAGCTCAACGATCCACGCGGCATTTACGCATACTGCTTCTGCGACGTGCACTGAGAGCTCCGTGGAAAGGCTGCGCATCGATCGATGGCTCTGGTGCGCGCGCTTCTTCAAGGCGCGCAACCTCGCCGCAACCCAAGTCACAGCCGGTCACGTGCGCGTCAACGGTCAACGCGCGAAGCCGGCGCACGAGATCAAGATCGGCGACGCGCTGACGATCGCGCGAGGCTCGGACGAATGCGAGGTCGTGGTCGCCGCGATCCCCGGGCGCCGCGGACCCGCGCGCGAAGCGGCGAGCTGTTATGTGGAGACCGAGGCATCGCTCGAGCGGCGGCGGCTGCGCGCTGAGCGGCGCGCCGGCGCTCAGCGGTTCGATCCGCCGACGGCAGGCCGGCCCGACAAGCGCACTCGCCGGCTCATACGGGAGCGTCAGCGCGGCGGGATCATTCCGTAACGACCAGCACGTCTGGATTTTTCGGGTAGTCGTAGAAGATCAACGTCGTGTTGCGCGCGCCGATATCGGCCCAACGCTCCGCCGTGGATTCCATGGCGACGACGCCGGCGGTCGGGAGATTGTTGAGCCGCATGTCGGGGACCAACTCATTGACCAGATCCGTGAGGCCGGGGTTGTGCGCGACGAGCAAGAGATCGGAAAAACCCTCGTCCTGCGCGGCGATCACTTGGAGAATAGTCGCGGGATCGGCGAGGTAGAGCGCCGGCTCGACGTGCAGAAACTCGCGCGGGTAGCCGAGCGAGCGGGCGACGATATGCGCCGTCTCGAGCGCCCGTTTCGCCGTGCTCGTGACGATCAAGGACGGCCGAGCGCGGCGCACACGCAGGCGTTCGGCCATGCGAGGTGCGTCTTTCTCGCCGCGCCCCGACAGCGGCCGCTCGTGATCGGCGAGATCCGGGTCACGCCAGCTCGATTTCGCGTGGCGGAACAGGGTTAGACGCTTCACGATTTTGCAACAGTCTGCCAGCGGTAACCGCTAGAACAGCCCGGCCTCAAGGCGCGCTTCCTCGGACATCATCGATTGACTCCACGGGGGATTGAACACGAGCTCGACCTCGGCCGTTTCCACGGTGGGAATGATCTCGAGCTTCTCGCGCACGTCTTGCGTCAAGATATCCCCCATGCCGCACCCCGGCGCCGTAAGCGTCATCTTGATTTGGATGCGGCGCCGGCCGGCTTCCGTGCGCTCAACGCGGCATTCGTAGACGAGACCGAGATCGACGATATTGATCGGAATCTCCGGGTCGAAGCAGGTCTTAAGCTGCTCCCAGACGACCGACTCGAATTGCTCGGCCGTCGCATCGTCCGGCACCTCCGGAGGCAGTACCGGGTCCTCGCCGATCGCGTCGGCGTCGATGCCCGCGATGCGAAACAGATTGCCTTCCACATATACCGTGAAGCTGCCCCCGAGCGCTTGCGTCACGAACCCTGTCGTCCCCTCCGGGAGCTTGACCTTTTCGCCCGCGGGGATCAGAACGGCATCGCAGTCGCGCGTCAACGTGACCGGTTCGTTCTGATGGAAGTGCATGGCTTACTCCGTGCTGACCTTGCGGTCCGTTCCGGTCAGGGCCGCTTTGAGCGCGTGCCAGGCGAGGCTCGCGCACTTGACGCGGCTCGGGTACTCGCGAACGCCCGCGAGCGCGGCGAGCTTGTCCATCTCCTCGGTCTCGACGTCCGCGCCCGTCAGCATCGAGTGCACTTTGTCGAACAAGTCGAGCGTCGCACCGACGGAACGCCCTTTCACGCGCTCGGTCATCAGCGATGACGAAGCAACCGAAATCGCGCAGCCCGTGCCTTTGAAGCGCAGATCCTCGATGACGTCGCCGTGCAGCTTCACATACAGCGTCATCTTGTCCCCGCACAGCGGATTGACACCTTCGACGACGCGATCGGCGTCGTTGAGCTCGCCGAAATTGCGCGGGTCGCGATTGTGATCGAGGATGACCTCGCGATACAGCTCCTTAAGCTCGTTCAAGCAAATATCTCCACGGCCTTCTCGAGGCCGAGCATGAGTTGGTCGATGTCGTCGCGATTGCTGTAGAGCCCGAACGACGCGCGCGCCGTCGCCGGCACGCCGAAAAACTGCATGACCGGCATCGCGCAGTGGTGGCCGGTGCGAATGGCGACTCCGCATTGATCGACGATCGTGCCGACGTCATGGGCGTGAATGCCGCGCAGCACGAACGACAGCGAGCCGGCTTTGTGCTGCGCCGTGCCGATGACGCGCGACCCCGGGATGGCGGCGAGCCTCTCGGTGGCGTAGGCGAGCAAATCGGCCTCATGGCGCTCGATCGCCGCCATGTCGATTCTCGACAGATAGTCGATGGCCGCGCCGAGGGCGACGGTGCCCGTGATGTTGGGCGTTCCGGCCTCGAACTTGTGCGGCACGGCGTTGTAGCGCGTGTCCTCGAAGGTGACGGACAAGATCATTTCGCCGCCGCCCTGATACGGCGGCATGGCTTCGAGTATTCGGCGCCGGCCGTAAAGCGCGCCGATGCCGGTCGGCGCATAAATCTTGTGCCCGGAGAACGCGTAAAAGTCGCAGTCGATGTCCGCGACGTCGATGCGCTGACGAGGGGCGCTCTGCGCACCGTCTATGAGCACGACGGCGCCGGCCGCGTGGGCCTTGGCCGCGAGTGTTTTGACGGGATTGACGGTGCCGAGGGCGTTCGACACATGAACGATCGATACGATTTTCGTCCGCTCGTTGAGATGCCGCTCGAAAACGTCGAGATCGATCTCGCCCGTGGCCGTGATCGGCACGGGGACGAGCCTTGCACCCGTGCGCGCACAGATCAACTGCCACGGCACGATGTTCGAATGGTGCTCCATCCACGTGATCAGCACTTCGTCGCCGGGCCGAAGCAAGGTGCTTCCCAAGCTCGATGCAACGAGGTTGATGGATTCGGTGGTGCCGCGCGTAAACACGATTTCCTCGGGCTCCGCGGCATTGAGAAACCGGCGTACCTTCTCGCGCGCGTCTTCATAGGCGCGCGTCGCGCGCTCGGCGAGCTCGTGGACGCCGCGATGGATATTGGCGTGATTCATCGCCTGTTGCGCAAGCATCGCGTCGAGAACGGGCTGCGGGACCTGCGAGGAAGCGGCACTGTCGAGATACGCGAGCGGGTGGCCGTGCACTTTTTGGCTTAAGCCCGGAAAATCCCCGCGCAAGGTGTGCACATCCGTGATGAGACGCGGAGCGGTGCTGCGATCGGCTGCGGCTCTCATGGGCTCTCCCATTCGACGCCTTCGGGAAGGCGGCCGGCGATCTCCCGGATCGCGCGCTCACGCAGCGCCGGCAGCGCGATCCGTTCCAAGGTGATGTGCGCGAACGCAAACGTAAGCAAGGCGCGCGCCGCATCGGCGGACACCCCACGCGAGCGCAAATAGAACATCTGCTCCTCGTCGAGCTCGCCCACGGTCGCGCCGTGTGTGCATTTGACGTCGTCGGCGTAGATCTCGAGCTCAGGCTTGGTATCGATCTCGGCCTTCGCCGACAGCAACAAGTTGTCGCTGGTTTGGCGGGCATCGATGCGTTGCGCGCCGGGCCTGACGGTCACTTTGCCGCAGAACACGGCGTGCGCGCGATCGTCGGCGATCGCGCGAAACGACTCGAGGCTCGTGGTCCGGGGCGCCGCGTGATCGACGCACAGGCTGTTGTCGATGTGTTGCGTGCCGGCGGCGAGCAGTATGCCGAACAAATCGGCCTTCGCGCCCGGTTCCGCGAGCGTCACGTCGATGTCGTTGCGGACGAGCCCACCGCCGCGATCGACATAGCCCGCGGTGAGGCGCGCGTCGCGCTCGAGCCGCGCGCGCAGCAGCGACGTATGTACTTGCTCGGTGCCGTGCTCCTGGAGACGGTAGACCGTGAGGCTCGATCCCGGCCCCTGGCTCACCTCGGTCACGACATTGAGCCACCCAGGCGCGGCCTCGGGTGCGTCGACGAAATGCTGCACGACGGTGGCCGCGGCGGCTTCGGCGAGCTCGATGACGATGCGAGGTTGCACGGCGGCCTGGTCGCGGCCCGCGGTTACGAAGACGCACTGGATCGGCGCCGCAGCAACGACGCCGCGCGCGAGCTTGAGCACCGCTCCTTGCTGCACGAACGCCGCGTTCAGCGCCGCGAGCGGGTGCCGTGAGCGCGCGTGGGCGGCGCCGGTGCTACCTTCCGGAACGAACGAGTCCCAGGCGTCGGCGAGGCTTGAGATCGTGACGCCCGGAAGCTCGGCGCGACGCGAAAGCGTCGCGTCGAAATGGCCGTCGATGAACACGAGGCGCGGTCCTTCGAGATCGATGTCTTGTGTCTCGAGAAACGCCGCGACGTGGGCGCGGAGCTCGGCGTCGGGCGCCGCGGGCACGAAGCTCAAGCGTTCGTTGTCGAGCGGCTTCAAGTCCGTGTAGCGCCACCGCTCGTCGCGGCGCGTCGGCAGCCCCAGCGCATTGAAGCTCGCGAACGCCTCGCCGCGCCACGGTTGCGCCCGTGCCGCGGGGGGCAGGGCGCACCGCTCAGCTTCCAGATGTTGCTGCAATGAGGCCATGGTCATGCGCTCGCCGCTGCCGTCTCGATCCAGTCGTAGCCGCGCTCGTCGAGCTCGCGGGCAAGCTCGCTGCCGCCCGACATCGCAATCTTGCCCCCCGCCAAGACGTGCACGCGGTCCGGCACGATGAGCTCGAGCAGGCGCTGGTAGTGCGTGATCAAGAGCATCGATCGGTCCGCGCCGCGCAGGCTGTTGACCCCGGCGGCGACGATCTTGAGCGCGTCGACGTCGAGCCCCGAATCGGTCTCGTCGAGCACGGCCAGGCGCGGCTCGAGCATGAGCATCTGCAGAATCTCGTTGCGCTTCTTCTCGCCGCCGGAGAATCCGACGTTGATGCTGCGGTTCAAGAACTCTTTTGATATCTGCATGAGCTCCATCTTGCCTTTGATGAGCCGCATGAACTCGAACGCGTCGATCTGCGGCTTGCCCTCGGCCCGGCGGCGTGCATTGACGGCGGCTTTGAGCAGATACGCATTGTTGACGCCCGGGATCTCGATCGGATACTGAAACGCGAGAAACACGCCTGCACGTGCACGTTCCTCCGGCGCCAATTCGAGCAAGTTGCGGCCGAGATACTCGATGCTGCCGGCCGTGATCTCGAAGCTCTCGCGGCCCGCGAGCACTTGCGCGAGCGTGCTCTTGCCCGAGCCGTTCGGCCCCATGATCGCGTGCACTTCGCCGGCGCCGACCTCGAGCGTCAAGCCGTTGAGAATGACCCGATCCGCGACGCGTACGTGGAGATTGTCGATCTTGAGCATTCCTTCTCGCTCGCCCGTCAGCCGACGGCGCCCTCCAAGCTCACGTTCAACAGGTTCTGCGCCTCGACGGCGAACTCCATCGGCAGCTCCTTGAATACCTCGCGGCAAAAGCCGTTGACGATCATGTTCACGGCGTCTTCCTCCGACAGGCCGCGCTGCCGGCAATAGAACAACTGGTCCTCGCTGATCTTCGACGTCGTCGCCTCGTGCTCGACGCGCGCGCTTTGCTCACGCGACTCGATATACGGAAACGTGTGGGCGCCGCACTGGTCGCCGAGCAGCAAGGAATCGCATTGCGTGTAATTACGGGCGCCGCGCGCCGTCGGCATGATGCGCACGAGCCCGCGGTAGGCGTTCTGGCCGTGCCCGGCGGAAATGCCTTTGGAGATGATCGTGCTGCGCGTGTTGCGGCCGATGTGAATCATCTTCGTGCCGGTGTCCGCCTGCTGGTAGTTGTTGGCGACCGCGACCGAATAGAACGCGCCGACGGAATTTTCGCCGCGCAAGATGCAGCTCGGATACTTCCAGGTGATCGCGGAACCGGTCTCGACCTGCGTCCAGGAGATCTTGGAGTTGGCGCCGCGGCAATCGCCGCGCTTGGTGACGAAATTGAAGATGCCGCCGACGCCGTTCTCGTCGCCCGGGTACCAATTCTGCACCGTCGAGTACTTGATCTCGGCGTCTTTGAGCGCGACGAGCTCGACGACGGCCGCATGCAGCTGGTTCTCGTCCCGCATTGGGGCAGTGCAGTTGTGCACGGCGAAGCCCTTGACGAGATAGGAGTGCGGCTCGGTACGCGTCTCGAAGTTGTATACGTAGCCGTCATAAGGTTGCCTGCCGACGCTCATCACGGGTACCAGAAAATAGCGGTCACGCCGAATGGCTCGGCGACTGCGCGTGTTCTTCGCGTAGAACAGCGTGTACCGTTTGCTATGGTGAATCGTCCGGCCGTCTTTTATGTCCTCGTCGAACGCTTCGCGCACGTTCATGTAAGCGAAGATTCCTTGCCGGGACAGCATTTCCTGCAATTGGAACGCGAGCTGGCGCGAAACAGTCATCGCCCGCACGCGTGTCAAGCTCCCGTCGATCGAAATGCTGCCGTCGCCGAGGTAATAGGTGTCGATCGCGAGCTTCTGGCGCGCCGGCGGCAGATCCATGACGGCCTTGCTGAAGCGTTTACCGGCTGCATACTTACCCCCGTGCTCGACGAGCCGGTCCCACAAGTCGTCGGAATAGACGACGAGATAGATGCCGTGGCGTTTACGGTCATGGGTTCGGGACGGACGCTTGCCCGTGATCCGCTCGATGAGCGCCGAGACGTCGTCGGCGAGCTCCTGTTCGTGGTCGCCGAAGCAGATTTCGACGGCCTTGCAACCGTTGAACATGGTTGCGCAACCTTCGGCGACGTAGTAGCCGAGCAGGCGCAGAAAGTCGTCGCTCAAGGTCGCGTCGTCGCGCTCGACTTGATTGATCGGAAAGACCAACAGGTCGCCTGCCTTGAGGTCGCCCGCCGGCACGAAATCGGGCACTGCACGGTCGAGTCGCTTGGGGTCCACGTCCGGCCACCGGTTCCCGCGCCGCAGCGACCTGCGCACGCTATCACGGCGGATGGCGAGCACGGGATGCTCGGGTGTCACGTGGAAGCGGTTGCCGGAGCTGCGCGGCGTGATGTCGACGAGCTCACCATGAAAGCCGCGGCGCATGATCTTGCCGACGCCTGCCTCCTCGCCGCGCTCGTTGAGGACAAGGTCATCGATCGCGACGTCGCGGATGCAGCGCAGCTCATCGCCGCAGCTGACTTCCTCCCATTCGGGCAGGCACCCCTCGAGGTAACTTACATACGCGCCTTCGTCGGCGATGACGAGCGTGCGCTCGAATTGACCGGTGTTTGCGGCGTTGATGCGAAAATACGTCGAGAGCTCCATGGGGCAGCGCACGCCTTTCGGCACGTAGACGAAAGACCCGTCGCTGAAGACGGCCGAGTTCAACGTGGCGAAAAAGTTGTCGCGATAGGGCACGACGGTACCGAGATATTGCCGCACGAGCTCGGGGTGCGAGCGCACGGCTTCCGAAAACGAGCAGAAGATGACGCCCGCCTCGGCGAGCTTCGCCTTGAACGTGGTGGCGACGGACACGCTGTCGAACACGGCATCGACAGCGACGCCCGCGAGCTTCGCGCGCTCGTGGAGCGGAATCCCGAGCTTCTCGTACGTCTCGAGGAGCTTCGGATCCACCTCATCGAGGCTTTTCGGCCCGTCGTCCTTGCGCTTCGGCGCGGAGTAATAGGAAATCGATTGGTAGTCGATCGGCGCGTAATGAACGTGCGCCCAGGTCGGCTCCTGCATCGTCCGCCAGTGCGCAAATGCCTTGAGACGCCATTCCGTCAGGAACTCGGGCTCGCCCTTCTTCGCCGAGATGAGGCGAATGACGTTTTCGTCGAGGCCGGGGGGCACGGTCTCCTGTTCGATGTCCGTGACGAAGCCGTGGCGGTATTTCCGTCCGACGAGATTCGCAAGCTCCTGATCCGGGGTGGTTGCCATGCGGACTCCTGTCCTTCAAGCCCTAGCGGGCCGCCTCCGAGGTGAACGCGGCCTTGAGATCCGGCGGCGGCAGCGGGTGTGCCTGCATCTGTAAATCCGCGAGGCTGACCTGCTGCAACGCTTTGCGGATGCTCGAATTGATCTTCTGCCACGCGCGGCCCACGCGGCAGAACTCCTCGAGGTCGCAGCAGCTGTTGGCCGCGCTGCACTCGGTGATCGCGACCGGACCTTCCAGGGCATCCAGGATCTCGGCGGCGCTGATGCTCTCCGGCGGCCGCGCCAGCACATAGCCGCCCTGGACGCCGCGCGCCGATACGACGAGGCCTGCTCGCGCCAAGGATTTCAATAGCTTGCTGACCGTGGGCTGGCCGAGATGCGTGGCTTCCGCGACTTGGCCCGCCGACGCGACGACACCGTGCCCCGCAGCGAGCTCCGCGAGCACGAGCGTGCCGTAATCCGTGAGTTTGCTCATTCTTAACATGGCGGAAGCCGTCCTCGGGCCAATATAGGACTATTTTAGTACTGATTTGAGCTCGACTGCAAAGGACGACGGCAGGGAGGACGGAGGCCGGATCGGATCAGTGAGCAGCGGCGCGGGCGCGCTCTTCCTCGGGCAGGTAGTCGATGAACTCGCGCATGCGGGCTTCGAAACGCGCGCGCTCGATGGCCGTTGCTTCCGGCGCCTCGAGCGCCAGGCGCAGTTGCGCGATCGCGAGCCGCAGGTCGCCGATCGACGCATAGTACTCGGACATATAGTGATAGGCGCTCACGACGTCGCCCTCGGCGTTCGCGGCGCGCGCGATGAGCTCGATCTGCGCGGGCGTCGGGCGGACGTTGTTGAGCAGGTCGAGCAAGATCGCGTGGGCACGAGCCGGCGCCGATGCGATCAGCGCATCGGCGTAGCTGATCACGAGCGGAACGTTGCGCGGGGACAGCTCGAGCGCTTCGGCATAGACATCCATGGCCTGCTCGGTGAGGCCCGTGCTCATCAGCGCCTCGGCTTGTCCGATTCGGTAGGCGATGATGTGCGGATTCTCGTCGATGAGCTCGCGGAACAGCCGATCGGCCTCGTCACCGCGCGCAAGCCCGATGAGGCTCAACGCGCGCCCGTAACGATCGGCCGGGGCGTCGCTGTCGCCCCCGGCTTGGAAATACGCGAGCGCCTGCTCGGGCGTATCGGCGGACAGCACGCGGAGCCGCGCCTTGGCGAGCGCATAGCCGACGCTGTCCGCGTGCGTCGTGCGCGGCAGCTGGCGCGCCCGCGAGCGTGCTTCGGCGATGCGCCCCGTGCTCACAGGATGGGTTTGCAGCATCTCGGGGACGTATTGCGACGAGAGGCTCGCGCGGCGCGACAGCTTTTCGAAAAACGCGGCCATGCCGCTCGGATCGAAGCCCGCCGCGGCCAGCACGTCCATGCCGACACGATCAGCCTCGGCCTCGTGTGTGCGCGTGAAGTTGATTTGCCGTTGCATCGCGGCCGCCTGTCCGGCCGTCAAAAGCCCGGTGGTCGCCTCACTGCCCAAGTCCGCGGCGGCGCCGAGCAACACGGCCGCAAGCATCGCGGCCATCGAGATGATGCTCGTGCGCTGACTATCGTATAGCGACCTCGCGATGTGACGTTGCGTCACGTGCGAGACCTCGTGTGCGAGCACGCCGGCGAGCTCGCTTTCGTTGTCGCTCGCCAAGATGAGCCCTGCGTTGACGCCGATGTGACCGCCCGGCAGCGCGAACGCATTGATGCGATCGTCGCCGACCACGAAAAACTCGAACTCGAAGTCGCCGTCATTGGCTTGGCTCGCAAGCTGTGAGCCGAGCAGCGAGATGTATTCCGTGAGCTGCGGATCTTCGACGACGGCGCCGGCATTGCGAAGCTGCAGCATGACGCTGCGCCCGAGTTGCGCCTCGCGGCTCTTGCTCAGGACGGAATCCGCCGGCGTGCCGAAATCGGGCAGCTCGTTGGGCTGGGCTGCGCACAACCCCTGCCACACGATGGCTGCCGACATGCACGCGGCGAGACTGCGATTCAAACGTCTCAAGCGAACCTCCGCGATGCGGCTACTGGTTTGGACTCCGTGCCGATGCCTATGTTCCCTAAAGCTCTTCGGCCGCCGCGAGCACTTCCCGCACGTGGCCGTCGACTTTCACCTTGCGCCATTCCTTGCGCAGCGTGCCCGTCGCATCGAAAAGAAACGTGCTGCGCTCTATCCCGCGTACTTTTTTCCCGTACATGTTCTTGGCCTTGATGACGCCGAACAGCCCGCAGAGCTTCTCGTCGGGGTCGGCAATGAGCTCGAACGGAAAATCGAACTTGGCCTTGAACTTCTCATGCGACGCGAGAGTGTCTCTGGACACGCCGAAAACGTCGACTTTACGCTCTTCGAATCGTGCATGCTGGTCGCGGAAAGCTTGTCCTTCCATGGTACAGCCGGGCGTGTCGTCGCGCGGGTAAAAATAAAGCACGAATGCACGGCCCGCCAAAGTCTTGGCCGTGATGATATTCCCGCCGGTCGCTGCGGTGCTGAATGCCGGAATCTTCTTGCCTACCGTGACGCTCGGCATGGTCTTCGAACTCCTAGGAATGCTTGACGGGCTCCATGATCGCGTCGACGTTGAGCTGATCGCAGAAATCCATGAACTCTTCTCTCAAGGCCGCAATGTGCACGGTGCTCGGAATATTGATGAACATTTGCACGGAGAACATGGGCGCGCCGGTATTAGCGGCCGTGTAGCTACGTGTCGATACCTCGCCGATCTCGACTTTGCGCTGCGCGAAAAATCCGCTCAGGCTATGAACCATGCCCGGTTGGTCGAGCCCGACGACGTCGACGGCATACGGCAGCAATTCCTTGCCCATACGCCGGGGCTCGGTGCGCTTGAACTGCATTGTCATGCCGTTGCCTTCGCCGTACTTGTTGAGCTCGCGCTCCAGTCGACTGATCGTGTGCCAGTTGCCGGACACGAGCAGCAAGATCCCGAATTCGGCGCCCATCGCCGCCATGCGGCTCTCTTTGATGTTGCCGCCGCAATCGAGGATCACGCGCGCGAGCTCGTTGACCACGGCCGTGGACTGTCCGCCGACGGCGGAGATGACCAGAAGTTGTTCCATGCGGCCTTAAGCCCGGTAAAAGGTCAAGTGAATCAGTGTACCCCGAAGCGCAGGCCGCGCAATGCTCGTCGGGTTGCGCGCTCTGGGATGCGCCAGTACTATCGTCCGCCTTTTAGCCTGTGGGTCAAAGTCGATGTTGGCAGGTAGCATGGTGGCGCTGGTCACACCGATGGACGCCGACGGTGCCGTGGCCTTCGGCGATCTCGGCCCGTTGATCGATTTTCACACGGCGGCGGGCACCGAGGCGCTCATTGTCGCGGGAACCACGGGCGAGTCGGCCACGCTCGAGCACGAGGAGCACATAGACCTCATAGCGCGGGCCTGCGAGCTCGCCGACGGCCGGATCCCGATCATCGCCGGCACGGGTTCGAACTCGACTGCACAGACTCTGCGGCTCTCTAAAGCCGTCGACCGGCTGCCGATCGCGGCGTTCTTGGTCGTGACTCCTTACTACAACAAGCCGACGCAGGAAGGCATGTACCGCCACTTCTGGGCGATCGCCGATGCCGTGCAAAAGCCGGTCATCCTGTACAACGTTCCCGCGCGCACCGCTGTCGATTTGAAGCCTGAGACCGTCGTGCGGCTCGCCGCGCACGGCAATATTCGCTCGATCAAGGAAGCGACGGGCGATCTCGATCGCGTGACGCGGCTGCGCGAGAGTTGCGGTCGGGATTTTTTACTCTTGAGCGGCGACGACGCTACGGCCTGCGAGTTCATGCTTTTAGGCGGCGACGGCGTGATCTCGGTGACCGGCAATGTGGCGCCGTCGAGCATGCGCAAGCTTTGCGACGCGGCACGCAACGGCCGCCGCAAGGAAGCAGAGCGCATCGATGCGCAGCTGCAGCCTTTGCACAAGAAGTTGTTCGTGGAAAGCAACCCGATGCCCGTGAAGTGGGCGGTGGCCCGGATGGGCTTGATCGGACCCGGCATCCGCTTGCCGCTGACGGAATTGTCGGCGCAGTTCCACGACGATGTGCGCGCCGCGATGCAAACCGCGGGCGTCGATTTCGCGTCGCCGAGGAGCTCGTAGCCTCGTCATGCCGCGACTCGCCGTCACCGCATTGCTTGTCGTCGCGGCGCTCGCAGGTTGTTCCCGCGAGGGCGGGATGCGGTGTGAGGATCCCGCGCAGTACGCGTCGAGCAACACGATTCCGCCCATCCGCGTGCCCGACGATCTGACTGTGCCGGACGAATCGGACTCCCTGTCGATACCCGATGTTTCGAGCGCCGAGACGCCCGTGCTTCCGGTTCCACAGGAATGTCTCGAAGCGCCGCCGGATTATTTTGAGACCGAGGATTCCGAGTAGGCGTCGTCGTTCCTCTACAATGTACGTGACTCGCCGATAGGGAGCACGCGATGCACGATCGAAGGAGCTTTCTCAAGACGGTCGGCGCCGTGGGGCTGGCCGCCGCGGGTGCAGCGTCGGCTTTCGCGCAACCGTCGCGCAAGGAAGTGCGCGTAGGCGGTCGCCGCGTCACCGTCGTCGACGTTCACGCGCACTGCGTATTTCCCGAGGTCGCGGACCTGCTCGCCGGCAGTGCGCTCGCGGGGCGCGCGTTTCCGGCCGCTTGGACGCTCGGCCCGGAGCGCATCGCCGCCATGGACGAGCGCGGCATCGACATTCAAGCGCTGAGCGTCAACACCTACTGGTGGTATGCGGCCGACCGGGAGCTCGCAGAGCGCATCGTCGGGCTCCACGATCGACGGCTCGCCGAATGGTGCGACGCGCACACCGATCGGTTTGTCGCGCTTTCCTCGGTGGCGCTTCAGGATCCGGAGCTTGCGGCCGCGCAGCTCGAGTTCGCGGTCCGCGAGCTCGGCCACCGCGGCGCATCCATCGGCGGTCACGTGGACAACGAGCCGCCGACGCACCCCAAGTACGATCCGTTCTGGGCGGCGGCCGAGGAGCTCGGCGTGCCCGTCTTCATGCACCCGAACAATGCTTTGAACGTCGTCCGCGAGGGCGGGCTCGACGGGCGCGGTGGCTTAAGCAACATCGTCGGCAATCCGCTCGAGACCACGGTGTTTCTCACGCACATGATCTTCGACGGTACGCTCGATCGTTTCCCCCGCCTCAAGGTATGTGCGGCGCACGGCGGCGGCTACCTGCCTTCGTACCTCGGCCGGACCGAAGTCGCGTGCGCGGTCCGCGAGGATGCGAATTGCGCGAACGCGAAGCCGCCGAGCGCGTATCTCAAGGACCAGATCATGGTCGACTCGATGGTATTCTCCGCCGAAGGATTGCGTCACCTCGTCGCCGAGACGGGTGCGAGCCAGGTCGTGTACGGGTCCGACATCCCGTTCTTGTGGCCGGATACGGTCGACCTCATCGCCGACGCGGATTTTCTTACCGACGCGCAGAAGATCGCGATTCTCGGCGGGAATCTGCTCAACCTCCTGCGGATCGAAGCTTAAGCTCAAGAGAGAACGATCGACTCATGGCCATGAAGGACACGGCCGCCGGCTACGGCTGGGTCTCGATAGTGCTGCACTGGACCACTGCGGTCGTCATCGTGGTGATGTTGTATCTCGGCAGCTCGATCGTCGGCCTGCAAGGGGAGGAACGCCGGAGCGCGCTCGTCCTGCACACCTCGGTTGCGATGGTCGCGTACTTGATTCTTTGGTTGCGCGTCGTTTGGCGCTTCGTTTTCCGCCATCCGGGCCCGCTGCGCGCCCAAGGCAGATTGTTCTTCGCGATCGGCAAGGCGGTGCACTTGATCACGCTCGTGGCGCTGACGTTCATGCTGGTTTCCGGGCCGCTCACGGTATGGACGAGCGGCGAATCGATTCAGGTGTTCGACTGGTTCGCGATCCCGTCGCCGTTCGAAGCCACCGTCGCCGTCAGCATGTTCATGCACGCCGTGCACCGCTGGTCGGCGATCGCGATTTTCACGGGCATCCTGCTGCATCTCGGCGGCGTGTATAAGCACACGGCTTTCAATCAAGACGGCACCCTCACGAAGATCATCATCCCGGCGAGGGACGCGCCGGGGACCAAGAACTAGGCCGGCGCGCGGAGCGTCGGCTCCCGCGCGGCACCGCATCGTTGCGTACGCGCGACCAGCTCGCTAAGCTCATGAGACACGCTGTCCCAGGAATGACTTATGCGCTCCGGGCCGTTGCCCCTGCTCTTGCCGGTTGTAGCCTCGATCGTCGTCTCGCTTGCGCCCGCCGCAGCGGCCGCGGAGGCGGCGGCAACGGTCGGGCCGGTTCTCTGGCAGCCTTCGATGAACGTGTTTCGCCGGTTCGGCGTCGCAGAGGTAGCCATGTTCGAGTTCTACGGCGACGTGCTCGGCTTCGAGCAGCTTGCGACGCTCAACCCCGGCGCCGGCGTCGGTGTCGCGCGTTTCCAAGCCGGGGGCTCCGAGCTCAAGCTCACGGCGAAAGTGTCCGATCGGGTCTACGTGCCGGGCGGCGTGCGCGACGCGACCGGCGTGCGACTGCTCACGTTCTTTTTCCCCGACGAGAGCGCGCTTAAGCAGCGCTTCGAGCGGCACGGTCTCGCCGCGCCCGAGTTCAAGCCTGCAGGCCCGGCCGGACGCCGCTTCGCGCTCGTGACGGACCCCGACGGGCAAACGGTCGAGCTCGTCGTCGTGCCGGGCGCGCCGGCGGCCGTCTACGAGCAGATCGAAGTCGGCTTGACCGTGACCGACCTTAAGAAGAGCGGCGCGTTCTATCGCGATTTCGTGGGGCTCGAGGAGCTCACCCCCGTCCACGATCCCGTCTTCGACACGATGAAGCATTCGTTCCGCCACGGCACGACGATCGTGAGCTTGCGGAGCTTCGGCCGCGGCTTGCCGGCGGATACCGGCAGCGGCGGCATCCAGTACGTCGTGTCGAACGTCGACGCCGTCGATGCGCTCGCGCGCGAGCGCAACGTCTCCGTCGATCAGCCGCTCAGCACGTCGGGAGCGTTTCAGCTACGCACCATTTGGCTCGACGATCCCGACGGCATCACGAATTACTTCGCCGAGACGGCCCAAAGCCGTGCGGTGCGCGCCGATGAGTGACGCCAAGGACCTCATCGAGCAGCTCTTCAACCGCCCGCCGCGTGGCCGACAGCGGCCGCCCGCGGGCGCGCCGCCGGGTACGCCGCGATTCGCGGCGAAGCCTATCCTCATCGGTTTCGGCCTGCTCTTGCTCGCCTGGGCGGTACTGACGTCGTTCTACACGGTGCAGCCTGAGGAGCGCGCAGTCGTCAAACGTTTCGGCGAGGTCACGGGCATCGCCGATCCCGGTCTGCACTTCAAAGTGCCTTTCGGCATCGACGCGATCCAGATCGTCGCGACGGAGCGCGTGCTCAAAGAAGAGTTCGGATTTCGCAGCGAAGACGTATCGAGCGGCGGGCGAACCCGCTTTGCCGGAGAGGAATTTCCCGACGAGTCGCTCATGTTGACGGGCGATCTCAACATCATTCAGGTCGAATGGGTCGTGCAGTATCGGATCGGGGAACCGATCAAGTTTCTCTATGGCATGCGCGAGCCGACGCAAACGCTGCGCGATCTCTCCGAATCCGTCATGCGCCGCGTGGTCGGCAACCGCATCGGCAGCGATGTCCTGACGGTCGGGCGCGTCGATATCGCCAACACGGCGCGCGAGGAGATTCAGGCCGCCATGGATAAATACGACAACGGCATTCGCGTGATCACGGTCGAGCTCCAGGACGTCGTGCCGCCGGAGCGCGTCCAGCCCGCGTTCAACGAGGTCAACGAGGCCCGGCAAGAGCTCGAGCGCATGATCAACGAGGCGACGCGCCAGGAGAACGAAGCGATTCCACGCGCCGAGGGCACGGCCAAACGCGTGATCTCGGAGGCGGAGGGCTACGCCACCGAACGCGTCAATCGAGCGCTCGGCGAGACGGCGCGGTTCAATGCGGTCTTGACGGAGTACCGCGACGCTCCCGACGTGACGCGCGCGCGGCTCTATCTCGAGACGTTGAATCAGGTGCTGCCCGCTATCGGGTCGATCGTCGTCGTCCAAGAAGACCAACTGTCGCCCGTGCCGTTGTTGAATCTGCGTCAGGGTCAGGTGTTACCGCAGAATACAAGCACAAGCCAATGAAAAACATAACTTTGTATGTATTGATTCTTGTGCTTGCACTGCTCGTCACGACGCGTGCCGCTTTCGTCATCGATCAGGCCGAGCAGGGCATCATCGTGCAGTTCGGCGAGCCGATCGGCGGCGTGATTGCGGACCCTGGACTGCACTGGCGGCTGCCGTTCATTCAAGAGGTGCGGCGCTTCGACAAGCGTCTGCTCGATTGGGACGGCGACGTGAGCCAGATACCGACGCTCGGCCGCGAATTCATTATCGTCGATACCACGGCGCGGTGGCGAATCTCCGACCCGCTGCAGTTCCTGCGCTCCGTGCGCGATGAGAGCGGGGCGCGCACGCGCCTCGATGACATCCTCGATTCCGTGGTGCGCGACATCGTCTCGGGAACGGAGCTCGAGGAAATCGTGCGCTCGGCGGATTGGCAGGTCGACGTATCGGAGCTTTCCGAAGAGGAGGTGACGGCGCTCGAAAATACGGATCTCGAACGGCCGACCAAAGGTCGCGGTCTGCTGGAGCAAGACATGTTGAGAGCGTCATCGCGGCAGATGGCGGAGCTCGGGATCGAGCTCGTCGACGTGCGCATCAAGCGCATCAACTATATCGACTCCGTGCGCGAGCAAGTCGAAAGCCGCATGATCGCCGAGCGGCAGAGCATCGCCGCGCGGTTCCGCTCGGAAGGCCAAGGCAGCAGCCAAGAGATTCTCGGCGAGATGGAGCGCGAGCTCAGGCGCATCAGCTCCGAAGCCGAGCGGCGCGCCCAGGAAATCATCGGTCGCGCCGATGCCGAAGCGACGCGCATCTACGGCGAGGCGTACGGCCAGGACCCCGAGTTCTACTCGTTCTTCAAGACGCTCGAGAGCTACGCGATGCTCGGGCCGAACACGACGCTCATGATCGACGCGAATTCGGACTTCTTCCGCTATCTCGAATCGATAGCCCGGCCTTGAGCCGCCGGCGGCCGTCAGGGGCCGGCGTTTGTTTTCTTTCGGCGGTCGCAGACTTGCGACAGCTTGTTCATGTGGTTTATCTTGCGCTACATAATGGAGTTTTGCCCACGGAAGCACCCATAGAGGGGGAGAACCATGTTCAAGAAAGAGGAAATGCCGCGGAGCCAGGGCTCGCTATCAAGGAACGCTGCGGAGCCGGACTCGGCGCCCGAGTCGCGCAGCGATACCTCGGGTAGCCGCGAAGGCGCCATCATCGGCCGTTCCATTCACATCACGGGCGATCTGCTCGGCGAGGAAGACTTGCGCATCGAAGGCGACGTCAGCGGCACGATCCAATTGAAGAACAACAGCTTGACGATCGGCAAGGAAGGCAAGATCAAAGCCGACATCTACGCCAAAGCGATCACCGTCGACGGGCTCACGGAGGGCGACATCTACGGCGCCGAGCGCGTCACGATCCGTAAGAACGCGCGCGTGCTCGGCAACATCACGGCACCGCGCGTCAGCCTCGAGGACGGCGCGCGTTTCAAGGGTTCGATAGAGATGGATCCGCAAGCGGTCGAAGCGGCGCTCGGGAAGCCGCAAACGGCGGCCAAGCCGATGCCGGCCCCCGGCATGGGTACCGCGCCGTTGGCGTCCAAGCCGGCTGTCGTGTCCAACGTCAAGAGCTGACGTGCTCGAACCGCTCGGTGCGGCGACGGCGCGCGCGGAGCTCGATGTCCCCGCGACGCTGCACGCGCCGCTGTTCCGTTCGTGCATCGAGAGCATCGACGAGAGCCGGCGCATCGTCGTGCTCGACCTCGGCGCGGCGCAGACGCGGACGATCGAGTTGTTCGGCGGATTCCGGTGCCGCATGGAGATCGTCGACATCGCCGACAGCGTCGAGGCGCTCAATGCCGAGCGCGAGCCGGCCGCCCTCGGGAGCCTCGTCGAGAGCCTGCTGCCGAAAGCCGGCGGGGAGCCGCTCGACCTCGTGCTGTGCTGGGACTTGCTGAATTACTTCGCGCGGCCGGCTTTGACGGCCGTCATGGCCGGTATCGCGAAGCGCACCCGGCGCGGTGCGCTCGCGCATGGGCTCATCGTCTACCTCGAATCGCGCATGCCGGCGCGGCCCGGGTGTTACGTGCCGCTCGAGGATTACAGGCTCGTCAATCTCAATCGGGGCGCCCGCGGCGACCGTGCTGCGCCGCGTTACAGCCCCGAAGACTTGAAGCGCTGCATGCCCGACTTCTCCATCGAACGCGGCCGATTGCTTGCCAACGGCATGCAGGAATTCCTGTTTCGGCGCTAATTCGCTTACATTACTGCCTCCTAATCGGGGGATGAGGCATGCCGAGACATCGTTCGAGATCGGACCGCTCAGGGACGCTTCCCGTATTTGCCGTGCTCGCGGCCGTCGCGATCTCTGCGGCTCCCGCCGTCGCGTCGGCTGAGACGCCGGAGCCCACGAAGCGAGACTTCAGCGGCGTCTATTTCCCGGCCGGCTTCGGCCAGCGCCGACCGAATCCGTTGCCGTACACACCGGCCGCACAAGCGCTCGCGGATGCGTATCCGCAGGAGTTCAGGACCGAGGACGATCCAGGTCTTTATTGCATTTGGCCCGGAATGCCGCGCGCGCCGTGGGGGGCGCCGTTTGCGATCGAAATCTTTCATCGGCCGCACGATCTCACGATCTTTTGGGAAGGCTACGGCATGTATCGCAAGGTCTACATGGCGGACGCCGATCCTCCGGAACCGATCCTGCCGACGGCCATGGGGTATTCTTTGGCCCATTGGGAGGACGACGTGCTCGTCATCGAGACCACGCATCTCAACCCATATCCCTACATGAATCGATTTCCGACGACGTCGGATGCGCACGTCCTCGAGCGCATGTGGCTCGAAGAACGCGAGCAGGACGGCGAGGCTCGCAAGTACCTCGTCGACGAGATCACCGTCACGGATCCCAAGCTTTACACCGAGCCCGTGCGCTCACGCGCCGAAGCCGTGTATAGGCCCGACTTGAACATCCTCGAGTACACGTGCTCCGTCTCCTTGTGGGAGGCCTATCTCGCAGAGCACGGCCTCACGCTGCCCGACGTGGATGCATTGCCGGTGCCGGCCAGCGATTGAATGGGCGCGGCGGCCACGCTCGACCTCAACGCGAGCGGCGCGCAGGATGCCCTCGGCACGCAGATCATCGGCCCCGATGCGCGGATCTTGCGCGGGTTCATCGCCGACGACGGCGAGATTCTCCGCGAGATCGAGGCCATCGGCAGGCGCGCACCGTTTCGCCGCATGGTGACGCCGGGCGGGCGGTCGATGTCGGTCGCGATGACCAATTGCGGACCGGCGGGATGGGTCTCGGACGAGAGCGGGTATCGGTATACGGCGATCGATCCCTTGTCGCAAGCTCCGTGGCCTCCAATGCCGCCCGCATTTCTCGCCCTTGCGCGCGCCGCGGCGGCGGCCGCCGAGTTCCCGCGCTTTACGCCCGACGCGTGCCTCATCAATTGCTACGTCCCCGGCACGCGGCTGTCGCTGCACCAGGACAAGGATGAGCGCGATTTCGCCGCGCCGATCGTGTCCGTGTCACTGGGTCTGCCGGCGACGTTTCTGTTCGGCGGGGCGCGGCGTGCGGACCGCCCGACGCGGCACCTGCTCGAGCACGGTGACGTCGTCGTCTGGGGCGGCGCATCGCGACGGTACTTCCACGGCGTGGCGCGCATCGACGACGGAGCACATGCGCGGCTCGGGCGGCGGCGCATCAATTTGACGTTCCGCAAAGCGCTCTGAGAGCGCCGCCGCAGGCCGGTCTCGGCTCAGTTGCCGCGGGTTCTTCTGCCGCTGCCGATCGAGCCGCCGAAATAGAAGCGCCCGCCGAGCAACAGCGTCGTGTCGTTATCGTCGACGCGCAACCGGCCGCCGACGGAGAAATTGTCGTTGAGATGATACTGTCCGCCGAACTCGAGGATGGTTTCGATATCCGAGCCCAACGAGTCGTCCAAGAAGAGCTCGCCGGAAAGCTCGACGTTCTCGGCGATCCACCCGCGAATCTCGCCGCTCAAGACCAGGCCGTCGTCATCGATATCGGGCGACGCGCCCGGGCCGTCGATCTCGGTGCTCGCGAACGCAAGCTTTGCCACGGCGTCGGTGCGCGGCGAGAGCGCCCACCGGTAGCCGCCGCCGATGCGAAACACCGAATAATCGAAGTCATTGCCGAGCTCCCAATCTTGATAGGCGCCGAAGACGTGAATGCGGTTCGCGACCTCGATCGAGCCGCCGAGCTCGACGCCGCCGGAATCGAGCTCGGTCAGGGCGTAGCTCCCGAATACGTAGTCGTAGGGCAGCGGCCCGAAGTCCTGCTGCTCAGCGCCGGCTACCGAGCCCGCCAATGCACCCGCAGCGGCAACGAGTTTCATCCATAAGCGCATGTCATCCCTCCTTTCCGAACAGACTATCGAGCAGACGCGCGGCGCGCGCGGCTACGCCTTCCATGGTAGTCACGAGCTCCACGTGGTCGTCGCGGCGCGCGTCGGGATCAAGAATGATGACCCAGAAACCGGCGATCTCGTTCGGGATCATCGAGTAGCGCAGGTCGACGATGCGGTTCGGGGCCGCGGTGTCGATGGCGAGAAACCCGTCGGAGACGCGGCGGAAGCGCTCGACGTCGACGGACTGCTGGCTCTCCGGATCGAGCCACGGGAAGTGCCGAGTGACGTCGAGCTTGGCAATGCTTTCGCCCGCAGCGACGGTGGCCGCAAAGCCGACGCGCGCGGCATCGACGTAATAGCGGCCGTCATACTCGTAGATGACTTTCCAGAGCATAACGCTCCCCAACGCCGGCTTCGCTTCGAGTCGGACGGGCACGTGCCCTCGGGAGCCGGCCACGGCGGCGCCTGCGGCTTCGGCGCGCGCCTGCTGCAGCGCGCCGAACGCCAAATAGACGATGGCCCATGCCGCACCGAAGTAGGCGTAACGCGGCGCCCGGCGGCGGCCCGCTAGAACGACGAGCGTAAGCACGGGTAACGTAAACGCCGGGTCGATCGCCGAGACGATGCTCCACGCGATGCGCGCGTCCGAGAACGGCCACAAGAGCTCGGTCCCATAGGTCGTGCATGCGTCGAGCAGGCTGTGGCTCGCGAACCCCAAGACGCAGAAGGCATAAGTTGCGGGGAAACTCAGATGACGCCGCGCGAAGCTTGAGAACAGAAGCGCGCACAACAACGCCCCGAACGGCACGAATGCGAGCGAGTGCGTGAACTGACGGTGATACTCGAGCAGCAAGAGCGGGTCGTTGGGCGACTGGATCAGGGCGTCGAGATCGGGCGCCACGGCCGAAAGGCCGCCGAGTAACGTGGCCGTTCCGAACTTGTCCGCACGGCGCGATTGCGCCAAGCTCGCACCCAACACTGCGTGGCTCACGGGGTCCATGCAGAGCACGATAGCCGCCGAATTAGGCGGCGTACAGAGTTCGAGAGCTGCTTGCCGCAGCCCGCGCGAGACCGTGCGGCCGGCAATAAAAAAGGGCAGCCGCAAGGCTGCCCCTCAATGAAGCGAACGACCGACGGTGTCTAGAATTCCGCGCGCACACCGATACGGAACGTATCGGCGTTGTCGTCGAGATCGGTCCCGGCGCTGATGGCGAACGTATCGTTGAAATAGTAGCGGCCGCCGAGCACGAAGCCCGTATCGCTGCCGCTCGCGTCGAGATCGGTGTAGCGAATGCCGCCCTCGACCTCGAAGGAACGCCCGACGCGCGAGCGCATGCCGGCACCGAGCGCGAATCCATCGTCATCGACGGAGAATCCACCGAGCTCGACTTCCGCGTCGACGTAAGAGATGGACGCAACGAAGTCGAAGTCGCTCTTGAGCTCGTGATGAAAGCCCGCGCCTACTTCGTACGACTTGGCGTCGATCCCGAAATCGAGATCCTGATCGCCATACGCGCCGAACAGGAAGTACTGATCGCTCATCGCATACGAGCCCCCGATCTCGAAACCATCGCCGTCGACGTCGACGATGCTATCGCCCAATTCCACATCGACGAAATTGAGCTCTACACCGCTATAGTTCAGGTCGGCCAATACCACACCCGGCGCGAATGCCAAAGCCAACGCGCTGGCCAGCGTCTTGAAGTTCATGAATCTCTCCCACGTTTGTGTATGCGCGTGCATCGTACGGATGCTTGCGCCCCCGACCCTAGAGCCGCATCACAGAACCACGGGAAGGTCGCTTGACATAAGCCCGCCGTCGGCGACGCCGAGCACGCCGAGCAAACGCGGGCTCGGGTTTACGGCTCGGCCGATCCGGCCGCGCCCGCAAAATCTTCGTTGGCCCGCTTGATCACGTATGCA
>Ga0209320_10000118_pt1 | contig 40854 bp, 33 predicted proteins | sample Rifsed13ft4_FD_184008 | JGI IMG/M metagenome (GOLD analysis project Ga0209320, IMG submission 184008) | Soil microbial communities from Rifle, Colorado, USA - sediment 13ft 4 (version 2) | ecosystem: Environmental > Terrestrial > Deep subsurface > Rock core/Sediment | place: Rifle, Colorado... | reverse complement strand
GCGAAAGATAAACCTCCTCTTCCTGACCCAGCCGTCGTCCAACGGGGTCGTTGACGCATAAGAAAAACCCTGTAACGGGGTAAGGCATGGGTCGCTTTTCGTTTTCGAGCCTTCGCATCCGCCTTCTGCTCCTTGTCCTCCTCGCCGTCATCCCGGCGTTAGGGCTCATCCTTTACACCGGCCTGGAACAGCGGCGACAGGCCGTCGTCGAGGCCCAAAAGACCGCGCAGCGATTGATTCGATTATTCAGTGTCGAGCAAGAACGGCTGATGGAGGGGTCGCACCAACTCCTTGTCACGCTGGCGCACCTCTCCGAAGTGCGCAATGGCGACTCGGCCGCGTGCAACACCCTTTCCGCAAAGCTGGGGAAACGATATCAGTACTATACTAACCTCGGCGCGATCAAGGCAAACGGCGATCTCTTTTGCAGTGCCCTCTCCTTCACCGGCCGCATTAATGTCGCCGATCGGGCCTACTTTCGCCGGGCCGTGGAGACGCGCGACTTCGCCATCGGCGAGTTCCAGATCGGCCGCGTCACCAAGAAGCCTACACTAAATTTGGGGTATCCAGTCCTTGATGAGGAGGGCCGGGTGCAGGCGGTAGTCTTCGTCGCCCTGGACTTGGCCTGGCTCAACGAGCTCGCGGCCAAAGCCCAGTTGCCCTCAGGTTCTGTGCTCACTGTGGTTGACCACAAGGGCACGATCTTGGCCCGCTACCCCGATCACGAAAAATGGGTTGGGCAGTCCATGCCGGAGGCGCCAATCGTCCGGGCCATGCTCGCGCAACGTGAAGGCACAGCGGAGGTTGCCGGCCTGGACGGGGTCTCACGCCTGTTTGCGTTCACGCCGCTGCATAGCGGGCCCGCGGGGGACGTCACATCTGCAGTCGGTATCCCCAAAGAAGCCGCATTTGCCGAGGTCAACCGGATGTTGGCTCGCAACCTGTCCTGGCTGGGGCTCGTGACCGTGCTAGCTCTGGCGGCGGCCTGGTTCGGCGGTGACCTGTTCATTCGTCGCCGCGTGAACGCCCTGGTAGCCGCGACGAAGCGGCTGGCAGGAGGCGACCTGAGCACACGTATTGGACCGATTTCCGGGCAGGGGGAACTGGACCACCTGGCACGAGCCTTTGACGAAATGGCTGCGGGGCTTGAACGCCAGGTGGCTCAGCGAAAGCAGGCCGAGGACGCCATGCGGCAGCAACTGTCGCGCATCAGTCTCCTGAACCAGATCACGCGCGCCATCGCCGATCGGCAAGACCTTGAGAGCATCTTCCGTATCCTGCTACGGCGGCTGGAAGACGATCTGCCCGCCGCCCTTGGGATGGTTTTTCTCTACGACGAGAAGTCCGACGTGCTCACCGTCGCCGCAGCCAGTCAGAGGACCCGACCCCTCGCCGCGGCGATGAGCCTGCCTAAGGGGGCAACGCTTCCCGTCGACCAAACTGGCCTCCGCGCGGGCGTGCAAGGCGAAACGGTGTACGTACCCGACATGGCGCGCGCGGACGCAGAACTCCCACGCAAATTAGCGGAACATAGTCTGGGTTCGATGATAGTCACGCCCTTGAGCGCTGAGGGGAAAACCTTCGGGATGCTAGTTCTTGCGCGGCCGGAGGAGCGCGGCTTCAGCAGCACCGAAGGCGAGTTCTTGCGGTCCCTGAGCGAGCATGTCGCCTTAGCCGCGCATCAAATCCGCTTGCACGAGAACTTACAAAGGGCTTACGAGGACCTTCGTGAGACACAACAGGCCGTCATGCAGCAGGAGCGATTACGCGCGCTGGGGCAGATGGCGTCTGGGATCGCCCATGACATCAACAATGCCCTCTCGCCCGTGGTCGGCTTCAGCGAGTTGCTGCTGGAGAAGGAAGCGAACCTCAGCGAGAAGGCAAAGAGCTACCTGAACAGCATCAAGATTGCGGGCACGGACATCGCCCATATCATCGCCAGGATGCGGGAGTTCTACCGCCAGCGCGAAGCGGATGAGGCCTTGCTGCCTGTGAACCTGAATCGAGTTGTTCACCAGGTGATTGAGTTGACGAGGCCGCGCTGGCACGACATCCTGCTCGAGCACGGCATCGTGATCGAAATCAAGACTGATCTACGGGATTCCCTCCCCCGTGTCATGGGTGTGGAAACCGAACTGCGTGAGGCATTAACGAACTTGGTTTTCAACGCGCTGGATGCCATGCCCGAAGGCGGGACGATGACCATACACACCGATGTGTGGGTACGGCCGTACGGAGCCAACGGGAAGATACCGCCCACGCACGTTATCCTTGAAGTGATCGACACGGGCACGGGCATGGATGAGGAGACCTGCCGGCGCTGCCTGGAGCCGTTCTACTCGACGAAGGGTGAACGAGGGACGGGCCTGGGGCTGGCCATGGTGTTCGGTATTACGCAGCGGCACGAGGGCGAGATTGATATCGAAAGCGAAGTGGGCAAGGGGACGACGATACGATTGATTTTCCCCATCCACGAGCCCGTACAGGCTAGCGCTGCCGCCGGACCCGAAGCTGCCGCGCCGCTCCGGGCCCTGCGGATTTTGTCCATCGACGACGACCCAATGCTCCGGCACCTGCTGAACCAGATGCTAGAAAGCGACGGGCACACGGTGGAAGTGGCCGATGGCGGGCAAGAGGGGTTGGACGCTTTTCGGACAGCGAGGGAGCGTGGCGAGCCCTTCGATGTAGTCATAACCGACATAGGGATGCCGTACATGGACGGGCGGGAAGTGTCGCGGACCGTCAAGCGGGAATCGCCGACGACACCTGTGATCATGCTGAGCGGCTGGGGGAGACAAATGAAGGCGGAAGGCGACGTGCCAGCGCAAGCCGACTACGTGTTGAGCAAACCCCCCAGGATTCACGAGCTGCGTCAGGCGTTGTCTAAGGTCAGTCTCGAACGCATCGGATCGAACCCATCGTGATGTACGGGTCCACGAACGGCTTTCCCGGTCTCGCCGACCTTGAGCGCCGCCCCGGATAGTCTACGGTCGACCGGTCACCGCTGACTCTTTCGCAGCTCACTCTCGATAATTTCCCGAAAGGTCTCGAAGGGGTGCGCCCCGACGAGCATCATGCCGTTGATGAGAAACACGGGGGTGGCTCGAACCCCCAGGGTGAGCCCCATCTCAGTCTCTTCCTTCACCTTCTGGAGGTATTTTCCGGAATCCAAGCATCGATCGAAGGCCGCCGCATCGAGCCCGATCTCGCCGGCGTACGCCTTGAGCCTTCCGTTGGCCAGGGCAAAGGGGCCCATCGAGGCAAAGAGCCGATCGTGATATTCCCAGAACCTGCCCTGCTCTCCGGCACAATCCGCTGCCTGGGCCGCTGCAACCGACTGCGTTCCCAATATGGCCAGGTGACGATAGACGAGACGGACCTTGCCCGGCCTCACGTACTCTGCTTCGAGGCGGGGAAGCGTCTCCTTCCAGAACTTCCCGCAGAAGCTACACTGGAAATCGGAGAGTTCGATGATCGTGACGGGGGCGTTTTCCGGACCCTTGGCGGGTCCCCTCGCCAGGAGGGCCAGAACCTCGTCTGCCCCCAGGGACTGGGCTAGTCCGATAGAAGAAAATGCCAATACCGCGCAGAAGCCCGCTCCCAACCAAAGATGTGAGGGCTTCCATTCCGCCTTGCGGCTCACCCTTTTCCTCCGTACTTGTCCGGGAAATGGCAGGCCGCTATCTGCCAAAAGTCGGATGCGCGCCACAAGAATATGGGGTTACGATCGGCGTCCCTCACCTCGACACCGATGAGGCGCTGGGAGGTGCCACCTTGGTCAAGCGCAAATAAGGCGATTCCCAGACTCTTGCCGAGCGACCCCGACTTCAACAATGTCTGCTGCACGTGGGAGCACCCCTGCTTCTCCAGTACCGGCCCATCGTACTCGAGAAAGGTGACACCAAATCCCTGTAGCTTCCCGTAGATCTCTTCTGGCATACTGTCGTGGAACGCCGGAGCGATACTCGGCCAGAGCAAGAGAAACGTCAAAGAAAAGATCAGCAGCCTTCTCATCTCACCTCCGTGAGGAATCTCAGTTGTTTTACGCGTACCAACCCATCTTACACCACCTACTCAAAAAAATCACCCCGCCGGAAGAGCGTTTGTGAAATTTCACTTGAACAGGGATGAAATTTCATTATATCTTCTGTATTGAGGGAAATCGGGGAGGCGAGCCATGCTGGCGGAACTGGATGCGCTGATCGTCAAGTATCGGGAGCGCTACGGCGAAGGGAAGCCGTACCAGATTCTCCTCGCAGTCCGAGGAGTGTATGAGGGCGGAAAAATTCCCAATCGGATTCAGCGAGGGAGGATCATCCGGACCGTGTGGCGGCATGAGATCAAACAGATCAAGTCGGCCCTGCAGGACGCACGCGTGCAGCTCCTGAGTAACACGTTCAGCGCCCACAAGAAGACCCTCAACCAGCGTCTGCGCCAATTGGCCGAGGCCGGGGAGAATCCGCTCCGGCTGGGACTCGTCCGAGGAGAGGTTTTCGGTGTTCTCGAAGACCAGGATATCGAGGCCTACGCGCGCAAGATCAAGAGCCCCTGGTTAATGGAGGATTTGCGCTCCCGGGTCGAGTTGGTAGACGCTCAGGGCCGTCTGGCCCGGGTGACGAGACGGACTCGGCTCAAAGCCCTGGAGCCCGATCTCAAGACATTCGTCCACGCAATGCGGGCCGACGGCAGGATTGAGAAGGTAGTGGTGACTCCTGGCCGGAAGGTTTCCGAGGAGCGCGTCGTGGGCGGGCTCAACGTGACGCAGGCCTTTGATCCCCCCTTTAGGCTCCATGAAACCCGCGACGTGGTCCTGACCCTCGAGTGGGTCGATGCCTTCCGCAATCAGGTCGAATACGTGGTCGACTTCGTCCAGTTCCCTCGCAAGGGACGGACCGGCCTCGAGGTCGTCTTCCCGTCCGAGCGCTCCTATCGCCAGTACCAGGCCTTGCGCGGTGGCGCCCCTGGGGAGGACCAAGGCCTCGCCAGCGGACTCCAGGAGGAGCCAAACGCCATCGTCGAGGGTCAGACGGAGGATGGCAGGCCGACGTTGACCTGGGAGATCGAGAACCCTGCCCATCGAGCCCGCCACCGCCTGGTCTGGGAGTGGTAGATCCTCGTCGCTAGGGCCGAGAAATCCCTACCAGACAATCGCGATCCCCCAGGCCCCCTTCCCCGCCGACAGCGTCCCGATCACCTTGTCTGTCGCCGTATCGATGACCGAGACGTTCTCAGAGACCCCGTTCGCCGTCACGGCGCGCTTGCCGTCCGGGGTGATCGCGATGCCCCAGGCCCGCTTCCCCACCGGGATATACTGGAGTATCTTGTGGGTCGCGGCATCGATCACGGCCACGTTGTCGCCCCGCCCGTTGGACACGTAGACCTTTTTGCCGTCCGGCATCACGGCCACGCCCATGGGTTTCTCATCGTCGCGGAGCACCGGAATCGTGTCGATGAGCTTGTGGGTCTTGGCGTCCAGGACGGAGACGGTACCCCCCACTTCCGCCGCGATGTAGGCCCGGGTCCCATCGGGCGAGAAGGCGATGCCCCGGGGGCGGTCGCCGACGAGGACGGTCGCCACGACCTTGAAGGAGGCGGCGTCGACGACGGAGATTGTGTGCGAGGTCTCACTCGATACATAGACCCACTTCCCGTCCGGGCTGACCGCGACCCCCTCCGGCTCAACGCCGACCTTGACCGTCGCTACCACCTTCCGACTCGCGATATCGATCAAGGAGGCGATGTGGGCTTCTTCGTTGGAGACATAGATAAACCGGCCGTCCGGACTGAGGTCGAAGGCCTCCGGATCGTCACCCGCGGGAATCTTCTCGATGACGCTGTTCTTTGCGGTGTCGATCACCGCAATGGCATTCTCCTCGCCGAGAGCGACATAGACGCGGCGGCGGTCCGGGCTTGCCTTGATCCCCCGGGGCCGCTTCCCGACCGGGATCGTCGCCACCGTCTTCTCTTTCTCCAGATCGATCACCGTCACCGTATTGGCAAACTCGTTGCTCACGTAGAGCCGCGGACCGGCCTCGGCGGCACTGCCGACTACAAGCCAAAGGCCCGCGAGGCCGACACCCAGAAGAATGCGAGCGAGACGCATCACCCCTCCTCCCATGACATACGACATTCCTATGCGCAGATTGGACTAATACGAACGCATTTAATCTTGTGACAATGGAGCATTAGAGCATTAGACCGCAATGGAGCATTGCGATTCCAAATTCATTGCTCTATTTTTCCACTGCTCCATTGCTCCAAAGTAAACGCACTTAGTGCGTTTACTTTACAGCGCACCAAGCCGACAGGCGCTCTCCGCTTCGGAGAGGCCGAGCGTATCGAGGATCTCCTCCTGACTCTTGCCGGGGGTTCCCCGCAAGGGAACTTCACCAAGCAGCTCGAAGATGTCCCACCGTGGAGATTCTGGGGCCGGGACCTTGGACCGCAACACCATCAGGGGCTGACGAAGCTGATGGTCCCATGGCCGAAAGGTCAGGGGCTGGCCCTTGTGGGCGTCCATGCCCCGTCCCTTCTCGAAGAACGAAACCAGCCCGGCCGTGTCCGTCCGCCCACCCCTGAGGACCGCCTCCCACGCGGCTTTCACCGCGGTGAAGGTGGCCCACGCGCGGGACTCGGCCGGCTGGCCGAGCGCCTCGGCCAGCCGCTTGTTCAACTCGCGCCCACTGTAGCGGGAAAATCCGTGAAACCAGAGGGCGGGCCACACGCCGGTGAGCTTGGCTGGCTCCGCCTGCCAGAACTCGGACGCCTCCATGACGACGCCGGCGACCTCGACCTGCAGTCCAAGCTCCTTGACCTGGGCGAGCGCGGCAAGAAGAGATGAACCGTCCAGGTTGATCACGAGGACATCGGGACCAGCTTTCGCCAATGTGGTAAGGGCAGCCCGGTAATCGCGAGTGCCCGCAGAGACCACCTGGCGCCCGACCGTGGTCCCCCCCTGTCGCTTACGCGCCCGCTCGACCATGCGCTCGATCTCGGCCCCCGCCTCGGTCTCCGGTGTCAAGAAGCCCCACCGTGTCTTCTTCGCACCCCGCACCAACCACTGGCCGATCGCGTCAGCGTACATGGCCAGGCTCGCCTCCACATGGAAGGTGAGCCGATGACACGGGGCGCCCCGGACCGCTTCGGACCGGGACATGGTATTCAGATAGATGATCCCCTCCCGGGTGCTCGCCGCCTGAAGGGCACCAGAGAGGCGATCATCCCCGCCGCCGAGGAGGGTTTTGGCTCCACCCTGACGAACCAGCTTCGTTGCCTTCTTGTCTGCGTCGTCAGGAGAGGTGGCTACCTCGGTCAAGAGACGGACGACCTTGCCGAAGGCACCGGCGATGTAGTTGGCCTCTTCCACAGCAAGCTGCGCTGCCGGTACAACGTACCGGCCCGATTCCCCCGAACCGACCAGCAGCCCGATGGCTACCTCCTCTGCCCCCCACGCCTGCCGTCGTACGAAGGCCGGTGCCGCCGCGAGGCTCGCGGCGAGCGCGCGAAGAAAGTGCCGCCTGTTCATAGCCATCCTCCGGGGTGGAAGCCCCCAGGGCCCAGAATTGACCCGACTATTTGGCACGGGCCAGAGTCCGGATATAGGCAACCAGGTCCTCGATCTGTTGGTCGCTCAGCTTGGGGGGTGGGCCTCCCCACGCAGGCATCAGCGGTGATTTCCCGGCGGCTGCCCCACCGGTCTTGATGATGTTAAACACTTGCTCATCCGTGAGCTTGTCCATGTAGGCCACGTCAGTATGGTCACGGGGCGTGGTCGGCAGGGCGGGCGCCGCCGGGCCGTCGCCCTTGCCCGAGGCCCCGTGACACGCCGCACAGAGCTCCTGGTACTTCTCCTTCCCTTTCGCCGCGTCTCCGGCACCCCACGCGATTCCCGGCAGCAGGACCACTGCGACGACCAGCCAAACAATCCAGCTCATGCGCACTTCTCTCCCTCCCGTGTTATGAAGAACGACACCCCGTCACGCTACGCCCGACGCCGGGCCCACCGGAGCCCCCACAACTCGAGCCCGAGGACGCCAAGGGCCACCAGAGGCGGATAGACCCAGCGCGCCCTGGATGGCGGTGGCTCGAGATGAAGATAGTACCAGGAGGAGAGTGACATCTTGCTCCCAGCCTCCCCGCTATCCCCATCCCAGGCCATAAAGGCCACCGAGAGGAACCGCCCGACCGGAAACTCGAGGTCGTTCGAGTCCTTGGTCACTCTTGGGCGTTTGATGACCAGGCGGTACTGACCGTCCATGAACAGGACCTTCCCCTTGGCTTGGACCGCGTCCCCCTTCTGTGGGACGAGCTTGCCTATCCCGGTGGCGTTCGCCTCCCCCACTCCACCCTTTGAGTTCCAACGCAACAGGTAGACCGGATTGGCGCTCGCCCCCATGAGGATGTACGGACGCTCCGTCCCCTCCAGCAGCCGGGCCGGAAATTGGAGGGCCACTTGGTCTGCGAACGTCTTGCCCCGCGGAGCCGGCTTGGAGGCTGTGGGGTCATCCCAAGTGAGGTGGAAGGCGATCTCGGTCTCAGAATAGACCGCCCGCACCGCGATCATGTCGATGGAGGGATTGAAGTTCCGAGGGTCCACGATCACCTGGCCGCCCAGTGGGAACGTGGTGGGGACTCGGCGCAGCCAGAACGACGCGGTGGGATCATCGGGGATCTCTCCCTGCACAGCCTCAACCAGGAGGATCGTGGCGAAATTGGGTCCCTCCGGCCCAAGCGACCTCACGTAATTGGCGAGGTGCCAAATGTCCTCGGGGTCCTCAACGGCGTCCGCAAATGACGGCATGGGGGTCCCCATCAGGCCGGTCGCCAGTCGGGTGGCAATCTCCCTGGTGCTCGCCCCTCCCCGGAACGTCCAGGACTTGGTCAGGGTGGCGGGACGAATGGGGTTTCCCCAGTCGTCCTTGAGCTCGGGCGCTGAAGGGCCGTCCCCACGCCCCCCGTTGCCGTGGCATTTGTTGCACTCAATCGCCTCGAACATCTCCTTGCCTCGCGCGATGGACTCCTTGGAGGAGACAACCTCCTTTGGGAGATCCGCCACCCTCGGCGGCTCCTTGAACTTGTCGGGTGCAAAGATCTTGAGGTAAGCGACCAGGTTCCACCGGTCCTTTTCAGGAATGACAGTCCACGCCGGCATCGATGTTCCCGGGATGCCCTCCGTAATGACCCTGAACAGGTCCTGGTCCGTCGGCGGGTTCCCCGAAGGGGTCGTGCGGATCTTGTACAGGCCTCTGGTGAAGTCGCGCGGCCTGGGATCGAACTGGCCCGCGGCAGGGCCATCCCCCTTCCCCTCGATGCCGTGGCAGACGGCGCATTTCTTCTCGTAGATCGCCTTCCCCGCGGTGGCATCGCCGGGCTGCTGGGCCTCCGCCACCGCTGGGCCCAGGCGCCCGGCCGCAGAGGCCTGAGTCTCCCAGCGGCGCGGCTGGTAGCCCGTGGCGTCGTACAGGTACAGGATCACCTTCCAGATCTCTTCTTCGGTCAACCGATCCTCCCAGGCGGGCATGACCGAGTTCCAGGGCGCGGACTCCTTCGGCAGCCCCGGTCCTCCCTTGGCGATCCGCCAGAAGAGGAAGGCCTCCTGCAGCATAGCGATGGTCCCCGGGTCCGTAAAGTTGGCAGGGGGCGGGTTGAAGGCGTGGGCGAAGTGGCCGGCACCATCCAGGTTGTCGCCGTGGCAGAACAGGCAGTTCTTGGCGTAGATCACCGCGCCCTCCGCCACATACTTGTTGAAGTTGGCGGCGTCCTTCCGAAGGGGGTTCTCGAGCCCCTGGATGTCGATGGTCTTCCCCCTGAACGAGATCGAGGCCGGGGGGGCCGGATGGACCGCGCGGAGCTCGGCAGGCGCCCCGACCTTCCCCGCCGCCTGCGTGTAGGCGTAGTACCCGAAGAAGCTCGGCAGCAGGACCATCACGGCAAACCGGATCGGGCGCCTCGAATCGTCCGCCAGCGTGGAGCGGACGGGGGCGAGGAAGGCCCGCCACGAATCGGAATCGGAGGAGACATAGACCAAAACCGCGACCAACACGATCGCCATGTAGAGCTTGAGCACGCTCCAGGGCGCGGGCGGCCGGATCCCGAATCGGAAAAAGAGGAACGTGAGCACCAGAACCAGTACCGCCCGGAGAAACTTCGACCGGAGGAGGATCATCGTTTGCTCGCGGCGGGGGCTTGAGCGGAAGCCTCACCCTTGAGGGTGAGGAGGAACGAAACCAGGTCGATATACTCTTTGGCGGTCAGGGTCTGGCCGAGGGTCGGGGGCATCAGGTTGGGCGGATAGCCCGCCACCGTTCCCATCCCGGCAGGGTCCAGGATCTTGGCCATGATGTACTCGGGGGTCTGGATCTTGGCAATCTGGGAGAGGTCCGGTCCAATGGGTGAGGCGCCGATGGCGCCGGCCTTGTGGCAGGCGATGCAGGCGCCCTTCCCCATGAAGACCACCTGGCCGGCCTTGGGATCGCCGGGCAGCTTCAGCTCGGCACCCTGGGCGGCCCCCTCGGCCCCAACGACCGCACCAGCGGTCTTCGGGATGTCGTCCAGCTTCACGTCCACCGTCCCGGCCATGGACTGGAGGAAGGCGACAGTGGCCCACAGCTCGGAGCGGTTCAGCCCAATGGGAGGCCGGTCCACCTTCGGCATGATGCCGGGGTAGCCCTCCACCAGATAAGCCCCAGGATCGAGCAGGGACTCGATAATGTAGGCCTTCGCGCTCATCCCAGGCTTCCGCTTGGCCGCCGCCGCCCCAATCCCGGCCAGGTCGGGGGCACGGGTCCCCTTCTGGCCGATCCGGTGGCAGATCTCGCACGTCCCCTTCCCCTTGAAGATTCCCTCGCCCGCTTTGACGAGTTGCTCCGGCGTCACATTTCCGCCTTCCAGGGAGAGTTCCTCGGGGAGCGTGGACTGGATCTGGGGGATCGAGTTCGCATAGTAGGCATAGACGCCCATCACCGCTAACGCGAAGGTCCCAACTTTGACGATGAGCGGCACGCGCATGGGGGTTCTATCCTTTCGCTCCCCTTTCCCCGAGCCCCCCCAACCAGAAGATGAGGACGACGAAGGCGAGGAAGATCGCCGTGACGGCGGTGATCATGTTGGCCGCGTACCCCAAGGCCGGCGTCACCGCCTCGGGGGAGGTGTCCCGGAGGATGCCGTAGACATGCCAGTGTTGGCGGATGCCCGAGCGGGCGAAACCCATAAGCCCCATGAGCCATGTGAAGCTGACGGCCAGCAGGATCAAGACGTACTGGGAGCGCGGGGCGATCTGCCCCCAGCGGATCGCTCCGGTGGAGCGCGCTCGCCGGAACATCGGGAAGTCGATGGCCATGACACAGACGATGGCCGCCAGCACCGACAGCACCTGGTAGACGGAGAACCCGATCCGGACAATGGACTCCACGAAGTAACCGTACACGCCGTAGAAGGTCACGACCGCCGCGGCCACCCCCATGATGATCCATTGGGCTGTCATGCCGGACCGGACCCAGGATACGGTGGCGACGCGGTTGGCCCGCCGGTAGAGGAGGAACGACACAAAAGTGGTCAGGATCATCAAATTGACGGCGGTGTTCTTGGCCGACATGACGCCCAGCACGCCGAGGACCGGGTGGTGAGTCCCTCCCATGGCCCTGGTTTCCTCGAGGGTCGCCACCATGCTCCGGGGTGTGGCCCACACGATAAACCCCGCTGCCAGGATCATGACCAGGTATGGAATATACGGTCGATAGCGCTCCGAGCCGGGGATCCGCTCCATCCCGAGCCAGAGGTAGTAGTTCGAACCGATAAAGAGCACCCCGATCAGAATGGCCTGGACCACCCAGAGCCAGGACATGAATCCGCCCATCATCGTGATGCCCATCGTCTGGTTGAAGGCGTAGATCTCGCGGCCCAGCCAGTAGCCGGCAAAGGGGAGAAAGAGCAGGGACGAGACCGCCACGAAGTTCCCCACATACCCCATCCAGTCGTACTGGGCGCGTTCCTCGTCGGTGCGGGCCCCGAGGAAACGGAACGCGGCGTAGGCGGCCACAATGGCGCCCCCGAAGGTGATGTTGGCGATCAGCCGATGGACATTGATCGGCATCCACGTGGGGTTATAGATCGCACCCCACAGGCTGGTGAGCTTGCCCGCCTCGTCCACCCCGCTGGGTGACATCATGAACGTGAGCCAGGCGTTGGCCACAAACATGAGGATCGTCCCCCAGATGTTGAGGAGGACCCCCAGGCCCAGGTGGATCCCTTTCCGCGGCCCGCTGAGCCAGTCCCAGCCATAGTAGTAGAGGTAGAGCGTGAACGTCTCGACGAAGAAGAGTCCGGCGTACACCCACATCGTCGGCCCGAAGATCTCGACCAGGTAGCCAAAGAAGCGGGGGTACAGGGTGATAAAGATAAACGTGAGAAGCCCTCCCAGCAGTGCGGTGGCGGAGTAGGCGGCGAAGGTGAGCTTCATGAACTGCCGGGCGAGCCAATCGTAGCGCGCATCCTGCGTCCGCCAGCCGATAAACTCGACGATGATGGCGAACATGGGGACACCGAGGATGAACGCCGCGAAGTACAAGTGGAGTTGCGCGGCGCCCCACACCGCCAGGCGGCTCCCGATCAGGGGAAAGCTCCGATAGGCCTCGGTCTGGCCCCCCGGGGTCCCCTGCGCCCAGGCCGGCCCCGCGACCACAAGGAGGATTCCCGCAAGGAGTAAGGTGGCGCGCGTCTGGAAATTTCTCATTGGGCCGCTCGGGCTCTTTATCACGTCGAGCTGCACGACTGCCGCCTCGGCTATGGCGGCCCCCCAGGCGCGGGATCAGAAGCCGAGGGTGCCTCGCACCTCGTCGATGACCTCTTCGGTGATCCGCGTGAATCCGCGCTCGGCGGCAAAGCGTTCGATGCCCTGGCGGGCCATCGGCCGAATGAAGTCGGGAACGCGCTCAAGGCGCTTCTCCGCCGAGGGGTCCCACGTCAGGGAGGCCGCTTCGGCCGCGCGATTGGCCACGGCCGAGAAGGGGCACCGGGGACCTGCGCCGAGCCCCTCGGCCTGAGCGTCTCGACTGAGCGACTCGACTGAGCTCGCCGAAGTCTCGCCGAAGTCTCGGGACGCAGGCTCAGCCGAGGCGGTAGAGCCCTCTTCGCGTGCCCCCACATCCTCGCCCCTGGCCGCCAGCATGGTCCTGACGAACTCCCAGGGCTCCGCTGGACTGCTGCGGCCGCCGATCTTCACATCCAGGGCCCGGACGAGCTGGGTCTCCCCCGGGTTGGTGAGGAGGGCGATCCGGTGGGCGCAGCTCGGACAGGCGAAGCTCACGCTGAGAGACCCTTCCACTGGCCCCGTGGTCTCCTCGAGCTTCATCTGCGTGTCACACGAGACACAGAGGAGTTTCATACGGCCTCCACCCAGCCGTGAATCGTCCGTGCGATCCGGACGAGCGCCTCGGCGGCCGGCGTATCGGGATGGCTCAGCACCAAGGGGACGCCACGATCCGACGCGGCGGCGAGCCGGGGATCGAAGTCGATGCTGCCGAGAAATGGGATCCCCATGGCGGTCGCCATCGCGCGCGTGTCGCCCCCCGGGAACATCGCCTCGGGAGCGCCGCAGTGCTTGCAGGTGAATCGCCCCATGTTCTCGACCAGCCCCAGGGTCGGCGCCCACCGGGCGTCGCGCACGGCACTCACCGCCTTCTTGACAATGAGGTGCGAGACCTCGGATGGCACAGTGACGACGAGGCAGCCGGTGAGATCAGGAAGCAGGCCGGTCAGGTGACTGATCCGGTCTGCTCCCGGTGGGAGGTCTGCCAGTAAGAGGTCGAGTTCCCCCCATGCGGTGTCGGCCAGAAACTCTCGCAGGGCATTCACTTCTATCATCCCTCGCCAGATGAAGCTCTCTTGCTGAGCCGGCCCGTGCCAGGCAACCGGCGTCTCGTCGCTCGGCAGCAGCAAGTCCATGGACACCACCTTGATCCCCATCGGTCCCTCGGGGGGCAGGATCCCATCCGGCCCCGCCCGCAGCGGGCGGCCACGGACGCCCAAGAGCTTCGCCATGGAGGGGCCGTTCACGTCCGCGTCCAGCACCCCGATACGCAGGCCATCCATGGCGAGCGCCACCGCCAGATTCGCCGTCACGGTGCTCTTGCCGACACCACCCTTGCCACTCACCACCGCGACCTTTCGCCGGACATGCGCCATCCGGCCGCGCAGGCGCGCCGTTTGCGCCTCGACTTGCGCGGCGACGTTCGAGCCACCATCCCCCACGATGTCCCAGTATGTCTTCATCGTTATCCCACCCTGAGAACCATCTGTCGGGACCTCACAGGTCCCAGGCGGCCCGCGCTACGACGGCCGCGGCGCCGACCGTCAGCAGGAAGAACGCCAACGCGCCATAGGTCATGGGAATCGACCCGCCCCCGGGCAAGGCCACGTCCTTGACGCCCGGGGCGAGGGCAATCTTTAACACCTCGAAGGCGCGCAAGGCCATGAGGAAAACCAGCAGACGCGCGAACCACGTGTACCCCCGCCAGAGCAGCCACGGAAAAAGGATCAGGATCATGCCGCCCAGGGCAAACCAGATCCAGTCCCGGGACGTCAGGGCACGAGGGGCGACGCCCATGGCGGCGAGGTAGACTGCCCCTCCGAGGTAACACGCGCCGTAGATCGCGTAGGCCCAGGCTGCGTGGCGGAACTTCAACTCCCGCGACGTCATGCTCCTGTCTCATCTGCCAGCGAACCAGGGGAAGCGGCCCACCATGCGCTGCCGCACCTCCTGCATCAGCTCCGCGGTCACGACGCCGAGCTCACGCGCACGGGCCTCGCGTTCCACGACCCGGATGACCATTCCCCGGGCAAAACCGGGGACCCGCTTGAGTCGCGCCTCAGCCTCCGTGGTCCAGGTGAGTGTTGGCTCCGCGGCAATCCCGAAGGTCTGATCCGCCGCAAGCTCGATCACACGACCCCCGTAGGTTCCGGGCTGATAGACGCAGGCCGGATCCTCCGCCAGGTAGTCGCCGTACGTGGCATAGGCGCGGCAGCGGCACCCCCCGCACACCTTCGCGAACTCGCAGGCGCCGCACCGGCCTCCCAGGCGCCCACCGCGCAGGTCGGTGAACAGGAGTGCGTCCCGCCAGAGGGTGCCGAACGGAATCCGTCGCAGGTTGCCGGCGACCACGGGCATATAGGGACACGCAGTGACGTCACCGTCCGGCATGATGCGGCAGTAATGCCGCCCTGCCGGACAGCTTCCCTCGGAGAAATTCTTCAAGAGCGGCGAGGCCGGGTCGAGCTCGTAGAGGATGCGCCGAAAGAAGGGGGCGCACTTGGCCCGGATCAGCATCTCCCCTGCCCGCCCCACCGCCGCGCCCCATGGATCATCGGCGCTGCCGTCATCCGAGCCAACCCCTTGCGCCCGGGCGACGTCGGTCAGGATCCGCTCGTACTGCGCTGGCGTGATGTCCACGAGCCCTTCCCCTCGCCCCGTTCGCACGAGAAAAAAGAGGTTGAGGACGCGCGCCCCCAGGTCACGAGCGAGGTCGATCATGGCCGGGATTTCCTCCACGTTCCACTCGATCACGCTCATGTGGAGGGAAAATGGGAGCCCCTCGGCGCGCAGCACCTCGGTGGCCTGGATTGCTCCCCGCCACGCCCCTGGCAGGCGGCGGAAGGCATCGTGGCGGGCGGGGTCGGTGGAGTCGAGGCTGATGCTCGCCCCCTGGATCCCGGATTGCCGCATCGCCTTGGCGTGCTGCTGCTTCAGCAGGAACCCATTGGTCCCCAGGACGACGGTGAATCCCTTGTCCGCCGCGTAGCCACCTAGGTCGAACAGGTCTGTCCGCAGCAGTGGCTCGCCGCCGGTCAGGATCAGCAAGACATCCGGGTTCACCTCGGCGATCTCGTCTACCACCCGGAAGCATTCCTCGGTGCTTAACTCCTCCGCGGCACTCGCCCCCGGGAACGCGCTCAGGTAGCAGTGCGCGCATCGCTGGTTGCAGCGCTGGGTCAGGTTCCAGGAGATGGTATACGGGGTAGAGGCGGCCATAGATGCCTCGGACCCTGAGTCCTACTGCCGGGGCGATTGCCCAGTCCGGTTGTATGCCTCGATCAGCTCGGACATGATCTTCTTCCCCGCTTCGATGCCGGCCTCGACAATCTCCAGCGTGATCTCCCGCGTCGCGCGCTCCACGGCCACTTCCTCCACTCGCTTTTTCGTCATGTCCCGCATGTACCCTTCGGGGACTCGATGGAGCCGCGCCACTGCCTCCTCGGTCCAGGTGAAGAGATCGTCCGTTCGGCCCGTGGCGCGCGTGGCGCGGAGCATGTGTTGCTCTGGCGTCAGGCTATCCCGATCCTGCATCAGCATCTGCTCCTCAACGACCTCCGCCACGATCGGCCACGCCAGCTCCTTGCTGATGACCTCGAGCTGCTGCACGCGCGCGAGCTTCTCGATCCGGGCCTTGGCCCGACGGCGCATGTATCCGGAGGGCGCCATCCGCAAGACGCGGTTCGCCTCCTCCGTCCAGCGGAGCTTGACCCCGTCGAAGGTCTCCTCGTCCCGGATGGCGCCTTCGGAGGCCGCCAGCGCCTCCACCGCCATCTTGTCCACCTTCTCGAACTCCGCTGCCTCCGCGTTGCAAACGACGCAGACCGCCGGCTGCACACCCCGCACCGTATGCCCACACGCCCGACAGATGTACGCCGGGATCTCCGATTCGCGTACATGCTCCACCGCCAACTCAAAGGCGAGCTTCTGGGCCTTCTCGGCCGTTCGGCGAGGCATGAAGATGTCCATCACCTGCTCGATCACGGCGTTGGTGATCACCGAGTGCCCCCGCTCCATTGCGAAGCGCAGGACCGCGGTCCGGGCGATGGCTTTCACGAAGCCCGGCACCTTCTCCATCCGCTGCTCTGCCTCGGGCGTCCAGGCGATGCTGGCCTCCGCCTTGACGTCCATGGGGGGATAGAACTTCCGGCTCGTGATCAGGACATGGCAAGGCGCCAGCCGCAGCAGGTTCTCGGTGTTCGAGCCGATGTCCAGCCTATCATCGCTATGGACGCCGATCCGGCCCAGCACCAGCATCCAGGCCTCCGTCTGGCGCACGTACCGCAGGATCCGGTCGTAGGCCTTCCCGTCGAGCAGGGTGATCTTCAGGTCCACCCCTTGGTCGCGGGCGACCTCCCTGGCCACTTCGAGGTGCGACTGGTAGATCTTGGCCAGACCGGTGTCGATGACCTCCTCGTGAAGCTGCTCCTGCTCCTTGAACTTGAAGACCTTGGCAGCCTTCTCTGTCAGGATGTCGGCGAGGCTGTGGAAGACCGTGTAGTGCAGGACGGGGTCGTACACCCCCACCGCCTCCACCCGGCGGTCGAAGGCCTTCCCGAGCGCGATGCCCGCTTGCAGGCCGGCGTACGATTGCAGACTCCCATCGATGCCGACCACGATCGGCGCCTCGGGGAGCGCGTGGGGCGGGATTACGGACTTCACGACGAGGGTATCCGTCTCGATGCGGCGGACGACTCGCTCGCAGACGCTGCCCAGGCTGCTCGGCTTGACCGCTCCCATTCCTAACGCCCCGATCACAACCAGGTCGTAGTTCGATCCCCGGATGTCCCGGACCAGCTCCGCGTAGTTCTTGCCGTCGATCATCACCTTTCGGCAAGTGAGTCCCTCGGCAGCAGCCTTCTGCGCCATGACCTCGAGGTACGAGTCAGAGATGAGCTGCAGGCCCATAGTGATCAGGGAGTCGTGAATCCTCCGCTGCTTCTCCATCTCCTCTTCGCCCTGGTACTCGGGCGGCAGCGTGTACTCCATCTGGCGGAACCGGTAGTCGTGCATCCTGGCCGCGTACACATGGCTTCCGACGAGATTGGCGCCGAACGCCCTCCCGAGGGCGACCGCTACCTCGATGGCGGCGTTAGAATGCTCGGAGTTATCCACCGGGACGTAGATCGTCTTGTACATGAGCGGCAGCTCCTCCCTGGAGTGGACCGACGTGTCCCCGCATCACCCGTGCCGGGAGGCGCGGGGATCCCTGAGGATCTTCTGCGAGGACTGAGACTCGGTCCCCTCTTCTATCCTTTTCCACCTTGGTTGTCAAGATTCGGCTGATTCGACGTCAGGCCTCGTGGAGGCCGCTTCGAAAGGTCATTTGGAAACCAAGCAAAGACAAAACGCCACCCCCTGTGGCAGGAAAGCGGCGTGTCAACGGGCAGGTCGGTGAAAGGGTGTCCGGCGGAGCCTACCAATTGATCCGACTAGGATCCCCCTTGTATAGCGTGCGGATCCAGGCGAGGACCTTCCAGATCTCATCATCCGTCATCGACTGGCCGACCGCCGGCATGGTCTGGTTCGGAATTTGTCCCCGCATCAACTTGAAGAGGCTCTCGTCGTCGCTGCCATACACCCAGTTATCGTCATAGAGGATGCCAGGCCGGCCGGCCATCCCGCCTCCCCCCGTTCCTCCGTGGCACGCGTTACAGGAATACAGAAAGTATACTTTCCGCCCTTCCGCGATCGCCTCGGGATTGCCCGTGTAGGGGTTGAGCTTTTTCGCCTTCGGTTGATCCTGGGCCGATAGGTTTCCGGGCTGGCCGAGGATAAGGCCCAGGATGAGGGCGACAAGGAGCCACCTGCTGTCTTTCATCTTCAATGTTCCTAGATAAAACGCCGCCCCCTCTGACAGGAGAGCGAAGTTTCCACCAGCACGTCGCAGCGAAGACCGTCGTCGTCGCCCATGTCCTGTCTACCAATTGATCCGACTGGGATCCCCCTTGTATAGCGTGCGGATGAAGGCGATGACCTGCCAGATTTCCTCATCCTTCATCGCTTTCCCAAACACATCGGGCATCGTCTGCCCCGGAATTTCCCCTCGGATCAATTTGAAAAGGGTCCCGTCGTCGCTGCCAAACTGCCACTCGTCGTCCAGGAGGGGCCGGCCCATCCCGCCGCCACCCTCCTTTCCGTGGCAGCCGGGACACCCGTACAGAGAGAACAGTCTTTTCCCTTCCGTGATCGCCTCGGGATTCCCCGTGAAGGGGTTCAGCTTCTTCACCGCCTGGTCCTGGGCCGGTACGTTTCCGGGCTGACGGAGGATCAGTCCCGCGACGAGGGCAACAAGAATCCACCGCCTCTGCCGCATCGTCAAGATTCCTCCTGCGCGATCGTTGCTCTCATCCTCGGCCCCGTAGTCTTACCTCGGAGACGGGGCGAGTTCTTCCCTTTCGAAACGACGGTATTCGATCTGACCTGGCTGCTCTTCCTCCGGAGGCAATGCTACCCGGGATCCAGTAGCCAGCAACGGCACGCCGTACTCCTCCAGGATTTTCCTAATCTCGGCCTGTCTCGTGCTCAGCACCTCGTCCAACCGGGCCCTGAGCTCTTTATCGGCCTTTCTGACCCCCATGGAGATCTCGAAGGCGAGCGGGATGTGGGGATCATCCCCCTGGAGTGGCACCACCTCCAAGAACGAAGCGGACCAGTTCTTGACATAGTATCCGACGGTCGGGCCCCAGACCATCGCCACGTCGATCTTGCCGCCGATAAGATCCTGGATAGGTTTCGCGAGTTGCTCCTCCGGGTGAGCCCAGCCGTAAAAGAGGGAATACTGCACCAGGTTGTCGCCGATAAGATCTCTTTGGGCCAACGCCTGGTGGGGCGGGGTGTCGCTATGGACACCGATCTTGATTTTCTTCAGGATCGGATCATCCAGCGATCTGATCTGGAAGCCGCGATCTTTTCGATAGGCGATGACATAGCCCGTGCGGTAATAGGGCTTTGTTGCCAGGACCGGATCGTAATCCTTGGGAATCCCGATCAGGACATCGCACCGATCGGCGCTCAGCGTATTCCTCACCAGCCCCCGCTGGTGCGGCCACCAGTAATAGGTGAGGCTAGCGCCTAACTCCTTCGCGACTAGTTCGGCGATCTTGTTCTCGAATCCTTCCCGTCGTTCATTCGAGTAGGGGAGGTTATTGGGATCGGCACAGACGCGCAATTCCTTCACCTCGGCCCCCTGGGCCTCCCCGACAAGAACGGAGGGGATCAGGAGCAGGAGCGCTCCGGCGAGGTGTCGCACCTTTCTGCTCATCCCCCCCTCTCCGGGCCTACGTTCCCCATCCTCTGCCTCCTTCATCAGACGTCGCACGCACCCGCCCTATTCTGCACCTTTGATCACTGAAATGCATTCGAAAACACCGCACCGAAAAAATCACCCCGCCGGAGCGGGGTGATCATCGAGCTGTCAGGGAAACAGGGAAAAAAGACCCGGCGCCGGAGAGGTGCTCACCGGCGCCGGGGTCTGCCTAGTTGTTACAGCCCGAACACGTAGAGGACGCCGCCCTTGGTCGTGGCCTTGTGGAGCCCCGCTTCCTTGGCGACCCCCACTGCGCCCAGGGCGCCGAAGGGATCGTCCTGGGGCAGGTCGAGCGACACCGGGGCGCCGAACCAGCCGCCGACCCCGGAGTAGACGGCGACGTACTGCTTCTTGTCCGGACCCACGAAGGTCATCGGGACGGCGATGATGCCGGAGGCGACCTTGTGCTTCCAGAGCTCCTTGCCGTCCTTGGCACTCACCGCCTTGAACCACCCATCCATGGTACCGTAGAAGACGATATCCGTGGCGGTCACCAGGGCGCCGCTCCAGGCCGGCAACTTCTCCTTGATCGCCCACGCCCGCTTCCCAGTGGCGCCATTCCAGGCGATGAACTCGCCGAGGTAGTTATCCTTCCCCTCGCGGCCGGAGAACATGAGGACGTTCGCCCCCACGTAGGCCGCCCCCGCCGTGTACTTGACCTCGACCCCCTCATAGTTCATGCACATGTTGTTGGTCGGGACGTAGAAGAGGTTGGTCTTCGGGGAGTAGGCGGCGGGCTGCTGGTCCTTACCCCCCATGGCGCAGGGGCAGATGTTCTTGGTGTCGGCCCCCTGCTTGGTCCGCTTCGCGGGCACCTCGATGGGCCGGCCAGTCTTCTTGTCAATCCCGGTGGCCCAGTTCACGTACACGAAGGGCTCGGCAACGAGGAGGGTCCCGTTGGTCCGGTCCAGCGTGTAGCCGAAGCCGTTGCGGTCGAAGTGAGTGATGGTCTTGTACTTCTTGCCATTGATGGTCTGCTCGCTGAGGATTCCTTCGTTAACCCCGTCGTAGTCCCACGCGTCCCAGGGGGTCATCTGGTAGGCCCACTTCGCCTCGCCGGTGTCGGGGTTGCGGGCCCAGATGGTCATGGACCACTTGTTATCCCCCTTCCGCGGCGTGGGGTTCCAGGTCCCGGGGTTCCCAGTCCCGTAGTAGAAGAGGTTGAGCTCAGGATCGTACGACCAGTAGCCCCAGGTCGTGCCGCCACCGATCTTCCATTGCTCGCCGGGCCAGGTCTTGGTCCCCTCGCCCTTCTGGCCAAAGTGGGGGTTGGCATTATTGAAGTCGGCTGCCAGGCGGAGGTCTTCATCCGGCCCCATGCTGTAGGCCTTCCAGATCTGCTTGCCGGTGTTGAGGTCGTAGGCGACCACCCACCCCCGGACCCCAAACTCACCCCCGGAGATCCCGGTGATAAACTTGTCCTTGATGATCATGCCCTGCCCGGTGTACGTCTCACCCTTGCCCGGATCGCCATTCCGGATCTTCCAGAGCTCCTTGCCCGTCTTGGCGTCGAGCGCGATCACCTGGGCATCGAGGGTGTTCATGACGATCTTGCCCTCGGCATAGTTCAAGCCCCGGTGGACGAGGTCACAGCAGGCGACCGGGGGCGCTTTCGCATCCTGTTTGGGGTGGTAGCTCCAGATGATGGGCGCCCCCGGTTTCGTCAGATCGAGGGCGTAGACGTTGTTCGGAAAGGAGCTGTGGACGTACATCGTGCTGCCGACAACCAGCGGCCCCCCTTCTTGCCCCTGGAGGGTCCCGAGTGAGAAGGACCAGGCGACCTTCAGGTTCTTCACGTTCTCCGTGGTGATCTGGTTCAGGGTGCTGTACCCCTGGGCGGAGTAGTTCTGCCGCTGCAGCACCCACTGGTTGTTATCCTGCTGGAGCGTGAGGATATCCTTATTGGCAGAAACCGAGAAGGGGAGTAAAAGCAGTATCAGAAAGAGCACTCCACTGCGCTTCATAGTCGAATCTCCTCAGAGTTGCGCACACACATTCGGTCAAGCCACACTTCCCGGACATTCCCTTTGACTTGGCAGCAGTGCCTCCGAATCTGTCACCTCCCTTCCTCCTGATTATTTTGCCGCTGATACACATCGAGAGGAAAAAAGAACGAGTTTTTACTTTCCGCGTAGGGCCCAAATCTATCCAGGGCCTTTCCCCTTGTCAAGAGAATTTTTAAAAAACTTCTTGACAGAGTGCCCCGTTCCGGATTAAAGAAGCAGCACAATTAGGCTCACCCATGGCCGTTGCCGGTTTTTCGCCAGGGCGCCATCCCGTGGCGGCCCGGAAGCGACTCGTTGATGAAGGCGTCGTCCAGAGTCCCATCGTAATGAAATTCCTGAGTCCAATGAAGGAATGAGGACACAAGAGGTGAGAAGAAAGGGCCATAAATCAGAACTGGGTTTTAGTGTTCTGGTCTCTTTCCTCATCTTCCTTGCATCGCTCTGCATCCACCCTCCGCCAGGTCTCGCTGCCGATGCCTCTCAGCTGGTGAGCGCCGCAGACAAGATCGCCGAACAATTTACGGCCGATCTCTCGAAAGGCCCGGAAGTCGGGGGTCGGGTCACGTTTGACATTCCTCCCACGGGGGTCGTGGTCAAGTTCGACCGGAGCGGGGCCCGTCCGGACTCGGAGTATCTCCTGATGCGCGAGCCGGACAAACCCCGGACCGCCTTTCCCGTCGTGATCGGCGCCGTTCGCCTGACCGAGGTTCGGGACGATGTCGCCCGGGGCATCGTCGTCTGGTCGCAGACCGCCCCTCGTCCCGGAGACCGCGTGGTCCACCCGCCCAGCATCACTATCTTCCTCGTCCCGGCCAGCGACCTCGCGCGTCACCCCGAGGCGAGCGCACCCGTAGTGGACCAGGCACTCGAGCTCGCGCTGAGTCGCAAGCCGCGGCTCCGCGTGGTTCGCCTGCCTGGCCCTCCTGATGCAGATGAGGTGGCAAAGCGGTTGAAGGCGGCTGGCGAGATCGGCCTCTTCCTCGAACCCGTACTCCTCCCTGCTCCTGGCGGGGTGCGGCTCGCGGTCAAGGCTCGCTCGGTCCTCTCGGGCCAGACGACCGCTACGTACGCCGAGGCGCTCTCGCTCGCCCCAACAGTGGCCCAGCCCTCTCCCCCGCCGACCCCTCCTTCAGAGAAGCTCGTCCCCCCTCCCGAATGGACCGGAAAGAAACCGGCAATCCCGCCGGCCCCCACACCTCCGGATAAGGCTGACGGAGCCCCGCCCGGCTTTGTCATCACGAGAAAGGAGAGGGAGCCTGGCGAGATCGTCCGGGAGGGGGAGAAGGGTGGTCCGATCCGGAAGGAGGTTGCCGAGACGCTGATTGCGATTACGGCGGCGGACGTGGACGGCGACGGGCGTCCTGAGCTGGTCGGGATCTCCGAGACCGGGGTCTTTGTGTACCGGTGGACGGACAAGGGATTCACCCTGCAAGCCGGGCATCTGGAGAACGAGAAGTTCGTCCGGTACCTCGCGGTGGATGCCGCTGACATCAACGGCAACGGCCGGGAGGAGATCTTTGTCACGGCCATCTCCAGCGTTCCGGCCGGCGTCGAGATGCGGAACCGCCTCCAGTCCCTCGCCCTGGAGCTTGACGGTCGCGCGCTCAAGCCGGTGGCAAGCAGGCTGCCATACTTTCTCCGGGTCGAGCGCATCCCGGGTCGGGACCGGCCACTCCTCCTCGCCCAGCAGATGGGGACCCATGAGCCGATCGGGGGGCCAATCCTCAAAATGGCCTGGAAGGGGAAGCAGTATGTCGAGGAAGGCCCCCTGCCCCTGCCCGGAAAGAACGCGTGGCTTTATGACTTCGCCATCCTTGAGGTTGGGGACAAGGGTTCAGCCGCCGTCACCTCGATAAACTGGAAGGGTCATCTGTTGGTCTCTCGAAACGGGGAGGAAATCTGGACAGGGAAGGAGAGCCTGGGACAGGTGGACCACGCCGGATTCCTGCAGACCCCCCGCGCTCTGAGGCTTCCCGAAACGCTTCGCGCCGCGACGCAGCCACAAGCCGAAAAGATCGCAGAGCGGCGCGTCCTGTCCCGCCGGGTCATTGCCGGACCGCCCCTCTTCGGGGACGGAAACATCGAGCTCATCACCGTGGCGAACCGGGTGCATCTTGGCCTCCAGATCCGCCTCTTCGGCGAGCCGGCAGGGGCCGCCTCGGTCGTGGGCTATGTGAGCTCCGGGGACAAGTTTGAAAAGAACTGGGAGACCACGCCGGTCGAGGGCGGGGCCCGGGACGTGGCGCTCGGTGATTTCGACGGCGACGGGCGCCGGGATGTTGTGCTCCTCTCGGCCCTCGAGGACCGGGCCACCTTAAACCTCTTTCTGCTCCGGCCGGCGGCGAGCGCCCGGTCGGAGGCCGGGAAATAAATCCGGGAAATAAGAAATAACTCGAGGAAGGGAGGGATGCCGATGAAGTGAGGGAACGGTGAAGAGGGAAGTGGGTTCACCCGCCTCATGACTCTGACACACAGGGAGGTAGGGAAATGAAAAAACGATTGCTCTTCCTCCTGATCATAGGCCTTTCAGGGGCGTTACCGCTGTCGGCGTGGGCCGACGTTTCACTCATCAAGGCGGCCGACGGCACCGAATTCAAGTTCGGGATGAGTACCAAGTTCGTGCCGTTCACGCTGCAGGGCTTGGATCTCATCAGCGAGGGAACAAACCGTCTCGGCCTTCCGACTGGCAACTTCCGGAGCTTCGTCTCGCCGGACACAGCGCTCGGGGACCAAGACTGGGGTATCCTCAACTACAACAACCTGTTATTCACCTTGGAGAGGGGCCCCCTCCGGATCCACGCCAACCTCGAGATCGAGGTTAACATCGACGCGAACTCCGTGGATCAGAACAACGTCAACATGGAACGGTTCGCCCTGTATTACAAGATCCCGGACGCGGGGACCCTGGGCGTCGGATACGATGTCCACGCCTTCGATCCGGAAGGGGGGCTCATCTGGACGGATGAGCATCCCGGAATCTGGCTGATCGGGGGCGGCGATTCATTGTCATGGGACGTCGCGTGGCACTACGTGTCGAATTGCGACCGGGGAGGATCCCTCTTCACGGGCAACTCGGCATTTTGCCCCACCACGTTGACCGGCCTCCCTGGTGCGGGTGGTTCTGCCGACTTGGACTCGAGTCAGAATGCCCAACTCTTCATGGGCCGAGTCAACATCAACGTAATTAAGGGCACGACCATCGCCCCCATGATCGTCTATTACAGACGGCATGTGCCGCAGTCCGAGCTCCAAAACGAGTTCTCGGCTCCCGTGGGAGGGCTTGGAGGCTTTCCCACCGCCAATGCCAGTACGTCGACAAGTGATCAGTTCCGGCCTGCCGTAGTGGTGAAAAGCAACTTCGGTGGTGGTCCGGTGACCCTGACAGCTGAGGCCGCGGGCCTCCTGGGCCAGATCGAGAACGTGGGTGCCGGGTTCTTGGGTAAATCCGCGCCGAACACGCTTTTGGCCCCTGGGCCGACAAACAAAGATGATTACGACCTCGTATCCTTCGCCATCTTCTTCGAGCTGGCCCTCGATGGCGCAGCGATCGGGGCACCCGGCTGGACCCCATACGTCAGCTTCGAGTGGCACAGAGGCGACGGCGACGCGTTTGACGATAAGTATGAAGGCTACGTGCCGGTCTCAAACCTCACGGCGGCCTTGCGGAAGGACGGCTTTAAAGGCCAGTCGATCTCGAGCTTTGGCCCAGCGAGCCTTGGGGCCAACTCCGAGGATGGCTGGGGCTTTGACGTGACCGGTCGAGGCACGGGGCCGACCCTGGGTACCATCGTCCCGGACGAGACGCTGGGCGTCAATTGCGCCGGCGCCGACCCCCAGTGCTTCAACAACCGGGGCGGGAAGGGCGGCAACCCGGGCTTCATGAAGGTCTCTGGCGGCGTGCTGGGGAAGATCGACAAGAACTGGGACACCCACTTTGGCTTCAACCTCTTATGGTGGGACAAGACCGAGGCGAACGTAGCCGAGGCGGCCCAGAACTGTACCGCCTTTGGGACCTTCGGTTGCGTCGCGGGTGACCCCCGCACCGATGCGACCGTCATCGCCAACCAGACTACGATCAAGAATGCGCTGCCCGACTTGGACAAAAGCTATATGGGCTTCGAGATCAACGGCAACATCGGGTACAACATCAACAACTTCCGGATCCAGCCCTTCTTCAGCGTGTTCGTCCCGGGGTCGAGCGTGGGAGCCATCAACAAGGCATTCCTCGGGACCACGGGAACAGCCATTGACAAAGAAACGGCCTTCACCGCCGGCGTGGAGTTTTCGGCCGCATTCTGAGCGAGGGGCTAGTCCATCAAGAGGCAGGGCCTTCCGGCCCTGCCTTTTCTTTTGTTGTCTCGGGCTCGATCCCTTGCCTCGGGAGGGGGAGTCGGGCTAGAATGCTGCGGTCAGCAGTCAGCCCGAACAGTACAAAGCCGACAGCTGACGGCTGACAGGCGTCACCAGAGGAGGTCATCGCGATGCATTTCCAGAACGGCGCCGCAGGCATGAGACATCCTGACCGCTGGCTGGCCCTGCTGCGGATCGCCGTGGGCCTCTGGTTCCTGCATGGGGGGACCCGCAAGGTCACCTTTGTCCTCTGGGGCGGCTTCCTGCCGCTCCCCACGGCGACCGACCGGTGGATCGGCTTCATGCCCAAGCGAATAGCCGAGTTCGCCAGCGGCAATCCCATCGAGTGGGTCAAGGAATTCCTCGAGGGGACGGTCCTGCACAACCCCAAGCTCTTCGCCGGTCTCACCGCCTGGGGGGAATTCAGCGCCGGCGTGGGGCTTACCCTGGGCCTCCTGTCAGTGCTGGCGGGGCTGATCGGCCTGGTCATGATGGTGATCTACTTTCTGGCCACCTTCTGGATGGGCCCTGGCCCGCAGGGCTTCCACCTTCTCCTCATTATGTGTATGATCGTCTTCGTCGCGTCCAGGGCCGGACGCACCTGGGGCCTGGATGGCTGGATCTTGAGTCGATTTCCGGTTCCGACTCTAGCCCGCCTGTGCTGCTAATGCCCCATCAGGTCCGCTTGCCGAAAAACTTTAGGAAAGGGGGGATCTGAGGCTTCCTGTTCGACACGTTGGGTGTCGGGAATGATTCTGATTCCTACAAGGAGAACCGAGATGGTGAAGAGACAGAAAACATACGTGAATGTCAACGAGCCAAGAGGTATACAGGTGAGTCCGCTCGAAGCACTGGCCGTCAAGCACCTTTCACGCCGCCAGGTCCTCAAAGGCGCCCTGGGCGCCGGCATCGTCACCTTCCTGGGCGGACCGGGTCGTTTCGTAAGCCAGGTCCTTGCCGCGAGTCCCCTGCTCGGTTTCACCAGCGTTCCGGTCTCCAAAGATGACGCGGTCCACCTGCCGCCCGGCTATGCCTATGACGTGCTCTTCGCTTGGGGGGATCCCATCTCCGACGGGCCGGAGCTGAAGGCCGATGCCAGCAACTCGGCCGCAGATCAGGCCGTGCAGGCCGGGATGGCCCACGACGGGATGCACCTGTTCCCCCTGCCCAAAGGGGCACCCTTGACCGACCGAGGGCTGCTGGCCATCAACTTCGAGTACACCGATGACGGGCTCCTCCATGCGGACGGAATGAAAACCTGGTCGGCCGAAAAGGTCCAGAAGTCCAAGAACGCGCACGGGATCGGCGTGATCGAGGTCCGCCGGAAAGGGGAGAAGTGGTCCGTGGTGCGTCCCTCTCGGTACGCGAGGCGCATCACCGCCGATACCCCCATGTTCCTCTCGGGTCCGGCGGCCGGCCATCCCCTGGTGCGGACCGCCCTCGACCCCACCGGCCGGATGGCCCTGGGGACCTGGAACAACTGCGCCCATGGCGTGACCCCCTGGGGGACCTACCTCACTTGCGAGGAGAACGTCACCCCCTACTTCATCAACAAGTCCGAGAAGATCCCGCCCCTCCAGGATCGGTACGGCGTCGACGCGAAGACCTGGGGCTTCCGTTGGCACGAGTTCGACCCCCGCTTCGACGCCGCGCTGCACCCAAATGAACCGAACCGCCACGGCTGGGTGGTCGAGATCGATCCCTATGAGCCCACCCGCGCGCCCATCAAGCGCACCGCCTTGGGGCGCATGGCCCACGAGGGGGCGGCGCTCGCCATTGCCCCCGACCGGCGCGTGGTGTACTACATGGGCGATGACGATTTCCGGACCAAGTTCGAATACATCTACAAGTACGTGAGTGACATCCCCTACATCCCGGGTGGGGACTTCGATGCCAACAGGCACGTCCTCGACGTGGGAAAACTCTACGCGGCCAAGTTCAATGACAACGGCACCGGGGAGTGGATCGAGCTCACGTACGGGAAGAACGGCCTGACCCCGGCCAACGGGTTCAATTCGCAGGCCGAGGTCCTGATCAACAGCCGTGGCGCGGGCGACACGGTCAAGGCTACCCCGTGCGACCGCCCGGAGTGGTTCGCCGTCCATCCCGCGACGCAGGAGGTCTATGCCGCCCTCAGCAACAACAGCGACCGCGGCAAGCCGGGAAAGCGGGGCCCCGATGCGGCGAACCCCAGGGCCAGTAACATATTCGGCCACGTGATCCGCTGGCGCGAGGCCAACAACGACCCCACCTCCACCCGCTTCGAGTGGGACGTCTTCCTGCTCGCCGGCGACCCGCAGCATAGCGATCCCGACAAGCGGGGCAACGTCAAGGGGGGCGTGGCGTTCGCATGTCCCGACGGCCTGGTCATCGATCCGCGTGGGGTCCTGTGGATCCAGACCGACTCCTCGGCAGCAAGCATGGGGACGAAAGACTGGGTCAACATCGGGAACAATCAGATGCTGGCCGCTGATCCAAGTACCGGCGAGGTCCGCCGCTTCCTGACCGGACCGAACGGGTGCGAGATCACCGCGGCGTTTGTCACGTCCGACGGGAGGCACCTGTTCGTGAACATCCAGCACCCTGGCGAGGGGGTCCAGCCGCATCCGGCCCGCAATGACCCGGCCAATCCCACGGGTGTCAGCTCTTGGCCCGATGGTGGCCGTCCGCGCTCGGCCACCATCGTCATCCGCAAGAAGGATGGAGGGCTCATCGGCACCTAAAAGCTTCCGGGGCCCACGCACCCGCCGCCGCGGTGCGTGGGCTCCCCATACATCATCCTCGCGGTGAGGCGATACCAGCTATACATGCATTCGCCGCGGGGGAATCGCCTGTGCGCCTCATGTCCAGAGTGACCCTCGAAGTGCTCGTCCTTTTTGATCTGGATGGGACCCTGGTAACGACGGGTGGGGCCGACCGGCGGGCGCTGCTACGCGCCTTCCGAGAGCTCTGGGGGGTCGATGCGGCCGTTGATGGCCTGCGGGTCCATGGCCGGACCGATCCAGAGATCATCGAGGGGATTGTCCGCGCGCGCCTCGGCACATCTCTTCGCGGCACTGAACGCCGGCTGCTGTATAGTCGCTACCTTGCCCACCTGGAGGAGGAGCTGACCGCGTCGCCCGGTTTCCAGGTCTTGCCCGGCGTCCCGGACCTCCTCGACACGCTGACCGCCGACCCGAAGATCGCCCTGGGCCTGGCCACGGGCAACCTCGAAGGGGCCGCACGATTGAAACTCCGGCGTGCCGGCCTCGTTGCGTACTTCCGGTTCGGTGCCTTCGGGTCGGATGCGGCAGATCGGGAAACCCTCGTGCGGCTGGCGATCGATCGCGGAAGGGCCCTCCTGCCGCGCCGGCGCCATCCGATCAGAGTCATCCTTGTGGGCGATACGGTCCTCGACATCGCCGCGGGGAAGCGGTTGAAGATCAGTACCGTGGCAGTGGCGAGCGGGGGTGATTCCTATGAGACGTTGGCGGCTGCGAATCCTGATCATCTTCTATCAGACCTGAGTGATCCGACCGCCTTCTTGCGAATCCTCAAGATGTCCGGGAAGGACGTCGAACCCTTGGGGAGGAGGAAGCCTCGTCCAGGCGTGAGGCCGTGATGCCAACGAGTGCGATCCCCATCGGTGGACCGTGGATATGAACGCCAGACGCAAATCCGCCCGATCGTCGCGTATCCGTGCCCGCGGGAATAGTATGGAGGCACTGGTCCGAAAGATCATCGGGGCCCTGGGGGAAAATCCAGACCGTGCAGGCCTTCGACAGACTCCGACTCGGTTTGTCCGGGCTCTGCAGCATCTGACGAGTGGAGGCCTGCGGGGCGTCAAGGTAACCCTTCCTGCGAAGCTCGAGAGTGGGCGGCGGAACGAGATGATCTTCGTCCGCAACATCCCGATTGCAAGCCTCTGTGAACATCACATCCTCCCCTTCTTCGGGCGGTGTCACGTCGCGTACATCCCCAACCGGCAGGTCTTGCGTCCTAGGAAGGTGGCCCGCTTGATCGATAGCCTCTGCCGCCGGCTGCACGTTCAAGAGCGGCTGACCGCCCAAGTTGCCAGAAGCCTGTGGGAGATGGCCAGACCGCGCGGGGTGGCGGTGGTGATCGAGGCTGCCCATCTCTGCATGATGATGCGTGGGGTGGAGAAGGCTAATGCCCAAGCCGTCACCAGCACCATGTTGGGCGTCTTCCGAAGCGACCCCACCACTCGAAATCAACTGATCCAGTTGATCTCCGACCGGCCCACCCCGTAGCAGTCAGCGCCTGGTTTTAAGCTGTCCGCTGTCAGCTTTGGATCGTGAGAGCTGAGTGGTCCTTGCTCTTGCTGATGGCTGATGGCTGATGGCCGACGGCCGATTGCTGACAGCTCTTTTTGCCGGCCTGCGGCGCTTGCCTTGGGGGCATCGGTCCGCTATAGTCGTCGTCAGGCCTCACTGCCCCGCATTGACCTGCAGGCGGTGCGGGCGCGAAGGCCGCAAACTGCCTGGGCGATCCCCGGCAAGGGGACAGAACTGTGGAGCGGTCAGAAACTCTATCCATCGCCATGAAAGTTCCCTTCGATCGGGCCTGGGCCTTTCTTACGGACCCCACCAGTCTGCACCTCTGGACGGTCGATTTCGCGCTCGCCCCACCTGAGCCGCGCGGGGACACCTTTCGGGTGCGGACCCCCCGCGGTGAACTGGATCTATTTATCCGGGCAGATCACAACACGGGAGTGATCGACTTCCATTTCGGCCGGGATGGGCAGTATCGGTGCTCCCCAAGCCGACTCTTCCGAACCGGGGACTGGGTCCTGTATATCTTTACGCAGTTCGAGCCCCCTGGTGCTGCGCCTGGCTTGTTCGAAACCCTCGTTGAAAACGTTCGGAAAGAACTGCAAATCTTGAAGTCCGTTTTGGAATCGCAATGACTGACGTGCCATACGCAAAATGGGTGGGCCGTCACCAGCGGATGTTGATCGGTGGCGAGTGGCTCCCGGCGGAGGGCGGTCGCACGTTCCCGGTGATCAATCCGGCCACCGGCGAGCGGCTGGCCGAAGTCCCCTATGCTGGAGCCGCAGAGGCGGGAAGAGCCATTGAGTCAGCCCAGAAAGCCTTTCCGGGTTGGGCGGAACGCCCGGCAGCAGAGCGCGCAGGTCTTCTGCAGCGCGCGGCTGACCGGCTCCTCGCCGATCGCGAACGGCTGGCTCGCCTTCTGACGGCCGAGGCCGGCAAGCCGATCACCGAGGCGCGGGGCGAGATCGCATACACTGCTGGTTTTCTGCAGTTCGCCGCCGAAGAGTGCAAACGGATCGGGGGACGAACGATCCCCGCCTCCTCCCCCTCCAAACGCCTCCTGACGCTGCGGCACCCCATCGGCGTCGCTGCCGCCATCACCATCTGGAACTTTCCCGCGGCGGCCATCACGCGACCGGTCGCCCCCGCCTTGGCCGCCGGGTGCACCGTCGTCGTCAAACCGGATGAGCGCACACCCCTCAGCGCCATAGCAGTCTGCGAGGCCCTCCAGGAGAGCGGGCTGCCGCCGGGAGTGCTGAACCTCGTGACGGGAGATGCCCCGGCGATCGGACAGGCCTTCTTGGAGCATCCCGCCGTCGGGAAAATCAACTTTACCGGCTCGACCGAAGTCGGACGATATTTGATGCGTCATGCCGCCGACCGGGTCAAGCGACTTACCCTGGAGCTCGGGGGACACGCCCCTTTTATCGTCTTTGACGACGCGGACCCCGAGGCTTCCGTCCAGGCCGCCGTGGCATCCAAATTCCGAAACGCCGGACAGACGTGCATCTGCGCGAACCGGATCTACATCCACGAGCGAATCTTCGAGCCCTTTGCGGCGCGATTCACCGAGCTGGCCCGCGCGCTGCATGTCGGGGATCCCCAGGACGAGACGGTCAGGGTTGGACCGTTAATCAACAAGGAGGGCTACGAAAAGGTCGCGCACCACGTGGAAGACGCCCGCGGCAAGGGAGCCACAGTCCTCTGCGGAGGGCGCCGCCTCACGGGCGGAGCCTTCGCCGGAGGATTTTATTTCGAGCCAACCGTACTTACCGGAGTGACAGACCAGATGGTCATCATGCAAGAGGAGACCTTTGGTCCGGTCGCTCCACTCCTCTCCTTTTCCGGGGAAGCCGACGTGATCGCGGCGGCGAACGCCACGCCGTACGGGCTGGCCGCTTATTGCTACACGCGGAACGTCAGCCGGGTCTTTCGCATGGCGGAGCAGCTCCGGTTCGGGGTGGTAGGGATCAACGACCCGTTCCCGGGAACCCCCCAGGCCCCCTTTGGCGGATGGAAGGCGAGCGGGATCGGCAAGGAGGGGGGTCAGATGGGTCTCGAGAGTTTTCTGGAAACGAAATTGGTCTCGTGGGGGGTGTGAGGAAAAGCGTGCCCGCCATCGTGACAGAAAATCTGGTCAAACGCTTTGGCGATCTCACTGCGGTGGACGGGCTCACCATCGAGGTCCGTCCGGGAGAGCTGTTCGCCTTCTTGGGCCCCAACGGCGCCGGGAAGACCACCACGATTCACATGCTGTGCACGTTGCTTCGGCCGACCGCCGGCTCCGCCCGCGTCGCGGGCCATGATTGCGTGAAGGAGGCCTGGGCGGTCCGGCGGGCCATCGGGCTCGTCTTTCAGGAGAGCACCCTCGACAAAGACCTGACGGCGTACGAAAACCTCTGGTTCGCCTGCTGCCTGCAAAACCTGACGTCCCGCGTCGCCACCGAGCGGATTGCCGAGATTCTCCGGCTTTTCGAGCTGACCGATCGGAAGGATCACATGACAAAGCATCTGTCCGGCGGTCTGCGTCGGCGACTCGACATCGCCCGCGGGGTGCTTCATCGGCCGCGGATCCTCTTCCTCGATGAACCGACGGTCGGCCTCGACCCGCAGGCCCGTCGACAGATCTGGCAATTCCTCGACACGCTGCGCCGGCAGGAGGAGACGACCCTCTTCGTGACCACGCACTATCTGGAGGAGGCAGAGACCTGTGACCGGGTGGGGATCATTGACCACGGCCGCCTCATTGCCCTCGATACCCCCGAGGAACTCAAACAGGTATTTAAAGGGGACGTGGTCCAGATCCGAAGCGACCGGCTGAACGAGCTGGCCCGGGCGATTCGCGAGGAATTCCAACTCTCGCCCCAGGTGACCGACCGAGGTCTCCTCCTGGAGGTCACGGACGGAGAGGCGTTCTTGCCGATGCTGATCCGGAGCTTCGGGGACCAGATCGCGGGCATCAACATCCAGCGCCCATCCCTGAACGAAGTCTTCCTCCATCTCACGGGACGGGAATTTAAGCCATGATCCCGCTCCGCCCCATTCAGAGCATTGTCGTCCGGGAATTCAAGCGATTTTTCCGGCAGCGCGGACGCCTCCTCAGCGCGCTCGCCCGGCCCCTGCTGTGGCTCTTCATCCTGGGGACCGGTATCACCCGGATCGTGGAGACACCCGCCGGGGTCTCGTACCTGCAGTTCCTCTTCCCCGGCGTCCTCGGGATGGTCGTGCTCTTCAGCTCCATTCATTCCGCGTTGTCGACCGTCTATGACCGGGAGTTCGGCGTGATGCGCCTCATCCTCGTGGCGCCCATCTCGCGGCTCACGATCGTGAGCGCCAAGGTCGCGAGCGGCTCGCTGCTCTCCCTCTTCCAGGCAGCCATCCTCCTCTGCCTGGCGCCGCTGATCGGCCTTCCCTTGGGGCTCGGGCAGATCCTCCTGCTCACCGTCTATGTGCTGCTGACGGCAGTGGCCATTACGGGGGTGGGGATGCTCCTCGCCTCCCGCATTGACTCCCTGGAGAACTTTGCGGGAGTGATGAACTTCGTCGTCTTCCCCATGTTCTTCCTGAGCGGCGGCCTCTATCCGGTGAAGCTCCTCCCGGCCACGCTCCAGTGGGTAATTTATGTCAATCCCCTCGCCTACGGGATTGATCTGTTCAAGCACGCCCTCCTCCCCGTCGAGGCGATGACCCTCGGCCCGGACTTCCCCCTGGCCTCGAATCTCGGCGTGCTCGTGGCCTTCTCCGCCGTCACCATCGCCGCGGCGACGAGTCTCTTCGACAAGGAGGCTCGCCTGGTCCGTCTCGCCGCCCGCTAACCCCCTTTCGTGGGATCGATGAAGCAAAACGCCCTCCCAGCCCACATTAGACGGGGAGGGCGTTTAAGTGATTTGTCTCGCCCCAATCCTGGCCGTCAAAGTTTGGTCAGTTTATTCTCCAGGATCGCCTCGACGAGGGCGTTCCACGCGGCCTTGGCGAGGTCCACCTGATTGTTTGCCTCACCTATCCGGACTCCCTCCTCATAGACCTCGACGACCGGACAGGCGTCGCAGGCGGGGCAAAGACTCACGATCTGTTTGGCTTCCACTTTTTTCACCTCCTTTTCCGGGAAGGGGCGATAGGGGTTCGCGCAGGTCCTCGAGAGCGACCGACTCGATGCATTGGCAGACCTCATCCGGGCCGAGGGTAGAGGGCCTCTTTTCCGCCACCCAACGTCGCCGATACCTTTGAAGCCGCGCCTTTAGATCCTGTAGCATCCGGATCTGCCCTTCTAATTCGCGGGCCTTCTCTCCCGCCCATCGGATGACGGCGTCGCAGGGAGCCTGTCGGGACCGGGCGAGCTCGAACACCTGTCGTATCTCGGCCAGCGTGAAACCGAGGCTCTGGGCCTTCCGGATGAAAAGGACCCGCTCTAGGTGGGCCTGCGTGTAACGGCGGTAGTTGGTATGCGTCCGCCCGGCCGGGGCAATGAGCCCCTGGGACTCCCAATAGCGGAGGGTCTTCGACGAGACTCCCGCTTTCTGGGCTACCTGCCGGATGCTGAGCGTCCCTTCGCCCATTTTGTTTCCTCCCGGATGCCAGGGTAAACCTTGCCCTAGAGGTAAGGATCAAGAGTCTTTTTCATGGCCCGAAGAGGTCCGCCCGGCGCGGATTGCCGGAATGCTTCAACGCAGGCCTCTCATCTCTTTCAAGTGCCGGAGGGACACTCGGAGCTCATCTCTCGCCGTGGGCGCCAAATTCACATGGCGATCCCGGAGGCGGGAGAGAAGCTCAAGCAAGACCGCTTCGTCGGTGGGGAGAGGAGAATCAACCACCCGCCGCGCCCGGAGCGGGATCCGATCGATGCGGAACATGGTGCCCTTCGCGCCAATCCCGTAGGTGGCCGTCGGGAAGAAGACCGTGGCGATCTGGGCCGTCGCGTGGAGCCGGGGGGCCAGAACGATGGTCGGAAGCTCTCTCAAGGCAGCAGCCGCCCGGGGGGGAAGAAAACTCAACGCATCGGCGCCGACCACGAGGGCGGCGTCAACCTCTCCCCTGTCCAGGAGCTCGGAGGCGGTGAACTCACCGGGGTTGTACTGGGGAAAGCCGCGGGCAAAGCTCAGAGCGAAAGGGTATCCCGTTTGCCAGGAAAGGACCTTGAAGGCCCCGGCCGCGTTCCCGTGGGCTAACGGCCCCCGCATCGCCATCACAGAGAATCGCGTAAAGGCATTCAGCTCCCTCACGAGGAGCAGGAGCTCGTGGATGTTTTGCTCCCAGCCCCGGGACATGCTGAGGCCTGTCCCGTAAAAGACGATCCCGTACCGGCACCGCTTCATCCGCGCGAGGAGGGATTCCAGCTCCTTGAGAGGGACGCCGGCGACCTCGGCCCTGTCCAGCTCCCTCCCTTTCAGCCTGGCCCGGAGTGCGGTGAGAATCTCATAATCCTCGCCGGGGCGCACCTCGAGAAAGAGGTCGGCCTCCTCGGCCGTGGGGGTCTGTCGCACATCCACGACGATGAGTGTTCGATCTGTCCGGCCATGAGGCAGAAACATCCCAGGCGGATGGACTGCATACCGGGCCAAATGGCGAGGATGCGTGTCACGGGGCTCCGAGCCCCAGAAGACGACCAGATCGGCCCGGTTCTTGACCTCGCCCAAGGTGCACGTCGACTCCCCAACTTCCTGGAGGGCCAGCGCCCTCGCGCCGTAAAAGGCGGAATAGGGGACATCGAGGCAACCGCCGAGAGCCTCAGCCAGCTCGACGGCCCGGCGCTGCGCCTCGGCGGCGGTCGCGCTGAGTCCCATGATGAGAGGGTATCGCGCTTTGGCGAGAATCCTCGCGGCCTCCTCCAACGCCTCCTCCGACGTGACCTCGTTCCCCCGTACCATGGGGCTTATTTGCTCTATCCGGTAATCCAGAAAAAATTCCCGGGCCCCTGGACAGTCGATCTGCATGCCGACAATCCGATCCCCCTCAATGGTGAGCTCCAGATCATCGCACAGATCGGCGCACCCAGGACAGATGACGTCCCGAACGACGATCGGTCCCGTCCTCTGGGGATCAGGCCCCCGACCAGACTGGCCTTCGCTCTGGACGGCATTCATCATCAGTTCTTCTTCCGGAGAGGATGTGAGACAGGCAGGGCTGGCCTTTACGCTTTCAGGCGCAGGACGTTGTAGGTGGTGACGGGGCGCTGGAAACCCTTCAGGGTGAGCTCGCCGACGGGCTCCACCTCTATCAGCGCTTCCACCGTTCCCAAGAGGCGCTGCGGGATCAGAATCTGGCCGGGTTTGGCCTCGCCGCAGAGGCGCGCGGCGAGGTTGGTGACCGTGCCGATCGCTCCGTAGTCCCAGCGTCCCTCGAAGCCGATGGCGCCGATAGTCGCGTAGCCCTGGGCAATGCCGACGCCGAAGTCGAGCTCGTACCCTCGCTTGCGCCATTTGACGATCAGCTCCGCCACGCGGTCCCGCATCGCCAGCGCCATGCGAATCGCCCGTTCCGCCGGGTTCGGCGTGGGTACCGGGTCGTTGAAGAAGATCATCATACCGTCGCCGGTGAAGCGCTCGAGGGTCCCCTCGTAGGCGAGGATCAGCTTGCCCATCTCGGCATGGTACTCCCGGAGGACCCCCATGACCTCCTCGGGCTCGGAGGTCTCGGCGAAGGCGGTAAAGCCCCGGAGATCCAGGAAGGCCACCGTCACCTCCCGACGGTGGCTCTTGAGGGGGTCCTCGGCCCCGCCAGCCACGATCAGCTCGGCAAGCTGGGGCGAGAAAAAACGCTTGAGCCGCCCTAGGCGCTCGAGCTGGGCCACCTGCTCCTGGACCCGTTGCTCCAGGGTCCTGTTCCACTCTGCGAGCTGAACCGTCTGAGCTTCGAGTTGAGCGGCCTGCTCCTGGACGCTATCGTGGAGCGCCTTGATCCGCAGCACCGACTTGACCCTGGCGACCAGCGCCGTATGGTCCACGGGCTTCGTCAAGTATTCGTCGGCGCCCGCCTCGAGGCCAGCGACGACGTCCTGCGAGCCCGCCTTCGCGGTGATCATGATGATCGGTACAAACGGGAAGGAGGGGTCTGCTTTGAGGCGTCGGCAGACCTCGATCCCGTCCATCTTGGGCATCATAACGTCCAGCAAGATCAAGTCTGGCTGCTTCTCTCGGGCGATAGCAAGCGCCTGTTCCCCGTCGGTCGCCGTGAGGATCTCGTAGCCGTGGACGGCGAGGCGAGTCTGGAAGATGTCCAGGTTCTCGGGGTTGTCGTCCGCGATGAGGATTTGTGGCGGCGTTCTCACCATGAGTTCCCGAGGAATCGCCTAAGGGACGTACTCGCGGATCTTCGCCAAGAGGACCCGCGGGCTGAAGGGCTTCGCGATGTAGGCATCGCAGCCGGCGTCGTGCGCCTTGATATCGTCGCCGCTCAGCGCATACGAGGTCACCACGATGATCGGGATCTGGCGCAGTGCCGGGTTGGCCTTAATCCGACGCGTCGCCTCGTACCCGTCAAGGCCCGGGAGCTCGATGTCCATGAGGATCAGCTCGGGGCGATGCATCTCCGCCATGGCCACCCCCTCTTCCCCGGTGACCGCCTCGATCAGCTCATAGCCGACGCTCGTCAGGAGGTCGCGCACGATGCGCCGGTTATCCTCTTGGTCCTCGATCACCAGGATCCGCTTGCTCATGTCGCCTCCGGCCGTCGCTCGACGCGAATCGGCAGCGAGAACCAGAACGTGGATCCTTTCCCGAGGCTCGACTCCACCCCGATGTGCCCTGCATGGAGCTCGATGATCTTCTTGGCGATGGCGAGACCGAGGCCGGTCCCGCCCTTTTGCCGCGTGCTGGAACTGTCGACCTGCTGGAACTCTTCGAAGATCTTTTGCTGGTCGGCCTCTGCGATGCCCGGGCCGGTGTCGGCCACCGAGACCAGGAAGGCCCCGTCGGATGCCCGCACCTCCACCCGGACCTCGCCGACCGCGGTGAACTTAATCGCATTGCCGACGAGATTGAGGAGCACCTGGGTGAGCCGCCGTTCGTCGCCTCTGCCCAGGGGCAGGTCCGGCGGCAGCGCGACCTTCAGCGCGAGGCTCTTCTCCGCCGCCAAGGATTCCACCGCAGTGATGACCATCTGCACGACCTCCTTCATGGAGTAGTCGGTCAGGGAGAGCGTGAGCTGCCCCGCCTCGATCTTGGACAGATCGAGGACGTCGTTGATCAGGCCGAGGAGATGGCGCCCACTTTTGCCCAGGCGCTCCAGGATGTCCCGGATCTTCCCGGGCACCTCGCCGTAGATGTTGTCCAGGATCAGCTCGGTGTAGCCCAGGATGGCGTTCAGCGGAGTCCGGAGCTCGTGGCTCATGTTGGCGAGGAACTGGGACTTGTGGCGGCTGGCGGCCTCGAGCTGGCGGCTCTTGTCCTCGATCTCGCGGAAGAGCCGCGCGTTCTGGATGGCGAGGACGGACTGGGTCGCGAACGTCTGAAGGAGGTCCGCCGTTTCCTTTGGGAACTGGCCAGGCGCCCTTCGCCGGACGATCAGCGCCCCGATGATTCGGTCCTCGCGCAGGAGCGGGACCGCCAGCAAGGCCCTGTAACCGGCCCGCTCCATGGTCTCCCGAAAGGGATAGGCTGGCTCGTTCAGGATGTCCGGGATCTGCACCGCCACACGGTTCAGGGCCGCGCGACCCATGGTGGTGTGTCCCCCGAGGCCGATCCGCGCCTCTCGGAGTGCCTCGATCAGTTCCTGGCTCGTCTGATGGGTCGCCCGGAGCTGGAACTCCTGGGTTGTCTCATCGAACTCATAGATCGCCCCCCCGTCTGTGCCCGAGAGCTGAACCGCATGGGCAACGATCGTAGTGAGTACCTTCTGGAGGTCCAGGGTGGAGCTGACCGCCTGGCCGACCTCCCCCAAGGCTTTCAGTTCCTCCACGGATCGAGCCAGTTCGCGGGTCCGCGCTTGCAGCTCCTGGAACAGGCGGGCGTTCTGGAGGGCAAGGGCAAGCTTTTCGGCCAAGGGGCCCAGCAGCTCCAGGTCCCGCTCCGCATAGGCGCCCGGTGTCCGGCTGTCCAGGAAGAAGACCCCGACTGCCTCCCCCCCGACCAGCAAGGGGAGCATCAGGGTCGCGCGGACCCCCTCTCGGGCGATAAACCCCTCATCCGAAAAGGTCTGCTCCGTCGCCAGATCTCGGACGACGCGGGGGCTCTTCTGGTCCAGCACCCACCCGACGGCGGTCCCCTCCGTCTGGAGCCATGACGCCCCCTGCCAGGAGGGAAGCGGCGGCTCGGCCACCGACAGGGCCATAACCAGCTGCTCCCCCTCCGGCACCACCACCCCGATCCGATCGTAGGGGAGGTTCGCCTTAACCGCCTCGGCAAAGGCCGGGTAGACCTCCGTGAGCTCAAGGGACCGGCTCAGGAGCTGACCCAGCCGGAAGAGCGCCTCCCACCGGGCCGCCTGCTGGGCGGCCGCCGCATAGAGCCGGTCGTGTTCGATGGCTAGGGCCGCTTGGGTCGCTAAGAGCTGGAGCAGCTCCAGCGTGGCCGGCTCGAAGGGCCGACGGCTCTGCTTCCGATCCGCCCCCAGGACCCCGATCGCCCGGCCCTGGACGACCAGGGGTATGATGGCGAAAACCCGAGACCGGAAGGCCTCGATCCGGTCATAGGGAGGTTTGAGCCGGAAATCCTCCGGCACCGGGGCGTGGCCATCAGAGATGATCCGCTGCTGGGTGAGGTAGGCCTGCGCTAGCCCCCCGCCCTCCGGCCCGATCGGGACCCGGATCGCCTCCAAAGCGTCCTTAGTCTCGGTGCTCGCCACCGCCTGAAGCCACTGGCCCTTGGGATCGGCGAGAAGGATGTTGAGCCGGTCCAAGTGGAGAACCTCCCGGCCCGTCTGGAGGAAGCGGTCGAGCCGCTCTTTAAGCCCCAGCGGCTCCTGGATCTGAAGGCTCGCCTGGTATAGGACCTGGAAGGTCTCCTCCGCCATCTTGCGCTCGGTGATGTCGTTTCTCATGGTAGCCCTCTTATTTCAGCCATACGACGGGTCTCGCCCTCGCCTACGCCTCCGTTTGCCCCTCAACGCGAATCGGCAGCATGAGCGGGTCGCCTAGGACAGCGGTGTCGCTGCATTTATTTTGTTAACGGCAACGAGAGC
>Ga0209320_10000114_pt1 | contig 41280 bp, 67 predicted proteins | sample Rifsed13ft4_FD_184008 | JGI IMG/M metagenome (GOLD analysis project Ga0209320, IMG submission 184008) | Soil microbial communities from Rifle, Colorado, USA - sediment 13ft 4 (version 2) | ecosystem: Environmental > Terrestrial > Deep subsurface > Rock core/Sediment | place: Rifle, Colorado... | reverse complement strand
AGGCCCCGCGTGGCTGAGCGCACCGAGTCCGAGATCACGCGCGAGATTCTGCGTGCGTGCAACCTACTGCCAGGCGTCACGCTTTGGCGCGTCAACAGCCGCGTGCTGCGGATGCCCGGCGAGAAGGGACGCTCGCGGCTCGTGCGCTTCGGCGGGATGAAGGGGATGAGCGATCTGATCGGGTGGAGAATGATCACCGTCACGATGATTGCGCGCGATCAGTCCTCCTGGCCTGGTCGGTACGCCGTCTGGGTCGCGCTCGAAGTCAAGCGGCCCGGCCAGGACGCCACGGCCGAGCAGCAGGCGTTCCTCGACGCCGTGCGCGCCGCTGGCGGGCTCGCCGCCGTGGTCCACTCTGCCGCCGAAGCTGTCGAGGCGCTGCGATGAGCTGCCCACGGTGCGGGGCCGCCGTCCTGCTCGACGTCGTGCACGAGCGCGCGCGCACCGATCCGACGCGCGTCGGGTGGAACGTCGATGCGATGCGGCGCTGTCTCAACGGGCACACGCAGCCGATGCATTCCTACGTCATGCCGCATCGGGCGCGGCAAGTCGGGTTTCGCGATCCTCGCACGCCGCGCGAGGCGCGGTGCTCGCGCTGCGGCGCGGCCTTTCTGCGGGACCGCTCCCGTCGCAAGTTCTGCGACCCGTGCCGCACGCACACGCACACGCTTGAGCGCCGCCGTGACGAGCGGCGCCGCGCATGAACCTCCGCCTCGACGATCTCGGCGCCAGCAGCAAGCAGTACGAGCGCTGGTCGCGCCACCGCTGGGCGAACGTCTGGCCGCTGCACGACCGGCGGCTCTTCGGCGCGTGGGGACCGTACCGCGAGCTCGCGCCTTGGCAGATGGAGATAATCTTCTCCGCCTGTGCCCGCGCCCGCCGCGTCCTGACCGTGGCGATCACCGCGAACTGGGTCGAGGCGGACGGCACGCTCCTGCCCTACGCGGAGAAGTTCCCCGATCAGGCGCGCGTCGTCGTCGCGCACGCCACGCGCGGCTCCATCGAGGTGGCGCTCCACGGCTGGACGCACTGCATCCCGGATCGTGGGCGACACCTCCCGCGCTGGATCGGCAGTAACCGCGCCTGGCATCGGGAGCCGGAGGCGATCGAGCCCTCGGTCGGCTGCAAGTGGTTCGGCTACGCGCTCGGCGTACCTGTGACGCAGTATGTGGCGCCGGGCTCCCCGGTGCCCGAGGGCTGGCGCGTCTGGCATGACCGCGACTTCGTGCTGCACTGGGAGGACAGTATGGACGAGCTCGAGGCGGCGCTGTGCGCGCGCGACTGACCCTCGCGCATCATCTCGACCGCTGGGAGCCGCGCCTGCGGCGGCTCGCGGAGAAACTCGGCTGGCCGCAAGCGTGGCTCCAGGAGTTTCAGACCTATCTCGCGCAGCCGCGGATGACGCCCGAGGAAATGTGGGTGAGATACACCCTGAAGCGCCTGGACGCCGAGCAGCGCCTGAAGCCCGTGATGACGGAAGCCGAGGCGCTCGCGTTCTACACCGAGTGCGACTACATGCTCTGGCGCAATCTGGTCCACCGGCGCCACAGCGCGTGGCGGCGCGTCCTCTGGACGATGCGCGGGACGCACGGCGCGCTGATGGAATACGGCTGCGGCATCGCGCCGGTCACCACGTACTGCGTGCGGCAGAAGCCACAGTGGCAGTATCACGTCGTGGACCTCGCGGCGGCGCCGCATTTCCGCTATGCCCAGTGGCGTCTCCGAGACGTCGCGCGCGCGGTGGCTCCCTATAACGTCATCACGGCGCTCGATGTATTCGAGCACTTGAGCGATCCTCTGGCGGCGGCGAAGTGGCTGCGGACCCAGCTGGCGCCGGGCGGCGTGCTGCACTGGAACTTCGTCGGGAATCCCTTGCGCAACGATCTGGACCTCGCGACCGAGGCACAGCGCGAGGAGACGTGCGCATACCTCTACCGCGAGTTGGAGTTGGTTTGGGAGCGCGACGGTTACCGCGTGTCGAGGCGGCGATGAAATTCAGTCTAACTGCTCCTATACATTTCATCGCTCTAGCGACAGTGCTCGTGCTGCTGATCATGCGAGGAATGTGGAATGTCAACGACGCCGATCTATATATCTGGCTTCTGCTCGCCATCGCCACGCGTCCATGATCCCCTGGCTGGTCGCCTCCGCCGTCGCGCTCGCGCCCTGGAATCCGATCAAGATGGTCTGCGACGCCGACATCCACGCGGCACGCAACCGCTGGCTGCGCGCGCTGCTGCTGCTCGGGATCGCCTGGTTCGCCTGGCAGGGCGCCGCATGGCTGGCGATCCTCGCGTTCTGGTGCCTCGTCCGCTGGCGCAGCATGGAGCTGCACGGCCCGCTCCTTGGCTGGGTCGCCGTCGCCGCCACCTGGGGCCTTCTGCGCACGCTGCCCGAGACCGCCTGGATCTGGCTCCCCTGGGCGTGGCTGGCTGGCGCCGTCTACCACGTCGCGTGGTGCCTCGTCCTGCAGAGGGCGGACTGGTCAGCGGTCAAGCGCCGGAGCTGGGGGCGCCGCACCAAGGGGCTCCTGGGCTCCCCCGTGGTCAGCAGCTTCTACTTCGTCCTGCTCGCCCCGTTCTGCCCTTGGTGGGGATGGCCGCTCCTCGCCATCGGGCTCTACCTGACGTGCTCCTGGACGGCCTTTCTGGCGCTGGGGGTAGCCTTGATCTGGGTCCACCCGGATTCGTGGCTCCTGGGGGCGCTGGGGACCGCAGGCGGCATCCTGGCGGTGGTCCTGACACGGCTGACGGGCTGGCGCGTGCTCGAACGGACGCCGCGGGGCGACTCCCCGGACGGGCTCTGGTCTCGGGTCGCCATGATGCGGTGCCTGCTCCGCGGCTGGTGGCGCGACGGACACCGCTGGTTCGGGTGCGGGCCGGGCAGCCTCAAGACCGCGGGGCGTCTCTGGGGCTCCCGATCCGTCAGGGAGTTGCCGATCGGCGAGGCCCACAACGAACCCCTCCAAGTGCTTTACGAATACGGGCTCGTCGGACTCGTGGGCGTGCTCGCCTTCGCCGCGCCGATCGTCTGGCATCTGCGGCTCGGCGATCCCTGGGCGGCGGCCTGGGTGGCCGGCGCCGTGATCTCGCTCGTCCACTGGCCGTGGCGCCACCCGGTGCTGGGGCTCATGCTGCTCACCATCAGCGCGAGATTGATATGAAGCCGACGACTGATCCTTGGTCATGGAGTACGCCGCCTGAACGAGTACTCGCATGTGGGTGCTTTAAGCTGAAAGATGCAGCATGGTTCGGTTGTGATGAGCATGAGCGTCCGGGTGGCTGGGAAAGCTGGGACGCCTACAGAGATGGTTGGGCGCACGTCGAATGTAAGTACTGTCATGTCCGAGGGTTTCTCGGGGGCATTGACGATTTCACGTCAATCGGTTTCTTGGCTGATGCCGGACTCGTATACGCTCATCGTGGTTGCGCGATCCGCCATCGCGAAGAATCGAAGCCGGCCGCCATCACGCATTCAGAGACGCGCCCGTTCTGGCATCGAGCGAAAGAATTGTTCACGAGGGGATTGTGATGAAATGCGCCGTAATCGGCGGGGGTCACATCGGACGCAGGCACGCCCATAACTTCGCGCGCCTCGGCTACGACGTGGCGGTCTACGACGTCGTGCCAAACCGGGGCACCGTGGCGCGGTGGAGCGAGGCGGTCGAGGGGGCGGATCTCGTGGTGATCGCGACGCCGCCGAGTCAGCACGTCACGGACGTCATGGCCGCGCTCGACGTCGGTGCGCGCTGGCTGCTGGTGGAGAAGCCGCTGGCGACGAGTGCCGCCGAGGCGGACGGGCTCCAGCACGCCGCGCTCGCCGCGGGCGCCCATGTCTACGTCGGCTACTGTCTCCGCTTCGCGCTGGCGACGCTCCAGCTCAAGGACGCCATCGCGCGGATCGCCCCGGTGCGTGTGCTCGAGGCCGTGTACAGCGAGCAAGGCCCCCTCGAGCGTCAGCCGTGGCTCACCGATCCGGCCGAGGGCGGCGTGCTTCTGGAGCATTCGCACATGCTGGATCTGCTGCTCCAGATGTTCGGCATGCCGCTCGACATCGACGGGTTCGCCTATCGCGATGAGTGCTGCGCCAGCTTGCGGTGGTACGCCGATGAGCTCGGCATGGCCTTCGAGGGCACGCTGCGGATGGATTTCTGGTCGCCCCACGAGACGCGGCTCAAGGTGATCGGCGAGCGCGGCGTGGTGGAGTGGAGGCGGGAGTACCTGGAGGAACCCGATCAGATCAAGCCCGCGTGGGAAGATCCCTCCGCGTGGCTCCTCCACGAGGCGCAGGAGCTGCATACGCTGCGGATGACGGGCGAGAGCAACAACAGGCTGTGCACGATGGACGAGGCGATCCGAGTGCTCGACTTCGCGGAGAGGCTGCGATGAAAGTCTTTGTGGTGATCTTCCATGATATCGAAAGCGGCGAAATTTTGAGTGTCTATGCCACAAGCAAGGCCGCAAATGCAGCAATACGTGAGCATAAGAAACAAGGAGGTTCGACCGACGTCGCATGGGAATTCGCCGATATCGAAGAGTGGCAGGTTCAAACATGATCTTCGCCGTCATCCCCGCGCGCGGCGGCAGCAAGCGGCTCCCGCGCAAGAATCTGCGCGAGATCGGCGGTAAGACGCTCGTCGCCTGGGCGATCGAGAGCGCCCGCGCGGCGACGCGACTTGATGAGATCGTCGTGAGCACGGACGACAACGCGATCGTGCAGGAGGCGGCGCGTCTGCGCTGCGCGTGGATTCTGCGGCCGGAGTATCTGGCGCAGGATGAGACGCCGACGCTTCCGGTGCTCCTACATGCGGTGCAGTTCTATCCGGCGTCCACAGTCATCGTCACGCTCCAGCCGACAGTACCGTTTCGTCTCGGCATCGAGATCGACGAGGCCATCGAGGCGCTCGACCGTTTCGAGGCGGACTCCACGGTCACGGTCGCGCATGGGCATCCAAACGGGAGCGTCTACACCACGCGCCGGGCGTGCCTCGACGCCGGCCGCATCATGGGACCGCGGTGCGTGGACCTCGTCGGCCCGGCGCATATCAACATCGACAACGAACACGATCTCGTGCGCGCGGAGCGCCACTATGCCGCCTACCTACGTGATCGCTGAGCTCGGCATCGCGCACGAGGGCGACCGCGACACCTGGCGCCGCCTCATCGACGTGGCGGTGGAGGCCGGCGCCGACGCGATCAAGGGCCAGTACTGGTCCGACAGCCTGAAGATGGCGACGCATCGCGGACGCGGGGGCGATGCGGCGTGGTTCGAACACTACCGGATGCCTGCGGAGTGGCTCCACGATATTCCGACGTCAGTCGAGGCGATGTGCACCGTCTACCTCCGCGAGGACGTGATGAAGATCGCCCCGCTGACGCATCGCCGCAAGGTCGGCTCCTGGGAATCCTCGCGCAGCGACGACTTGCTCCTTGACTGGTTCTGGCACGATGAGAGCGCCCCGATCGTGGTCTCGACGGGCGGATGGTCCCACGCCCAACTCAACGGGCGGCGGCGCCACAAGCGCTTCGAGTACCTCCACTGCATCCCGCAGTATCCGACGCTCGCCAAGGAGATGGCGCTCAGTATGATCCACAGGTACGGGCTGCACGGCTTCTCCGACCATACGGGATGGTGGGAGACCGGCGCCCGTGCGGTCCTAGCCGGCGCGCAGATCATCGAGGCGCACGTGATGCTGAACTGCACCCCAGAGACGAATCCGGACTATGCGGTCTCGCTCGTGCCAGCCGCCTTTGACATGTATGTCCAGCGTATCCGGGAGGCGGAGACATGGATGTGAGGCGCCTCGGCATCGCGACCGTCGCGCGCTCCGACTGGGGGCACACGGGCGAGTTGCGCCAGGCGCTGCGGTGCGCCTGGGTGCATCATCCGGCGCGCACCGTGCGGCACCTGGAGGGGCTCATCATTCCCACCGACCGCTGGGAGATGGGCGAGATCGCCTGCCGCGCCCTCGGCGAAGGCGTGCCGATCATCCAGCTGCACGCTGGGGAATCCACGCCCCACGCCTTCGACGACGACGTGCGCCACTTCATCTCGCGGATCGCCGCGCTCCGGCTCTGCTGCCATGACCTGCACCGCCAGCGCCTGCTCACAATGGGCATTCCCGAGGAGACGATCCACGTCACTGGGGCGCCGGGGCTCGACCGGCTCACGCGCCCGCACATGGCGCGCAGCGTCCTGGCGCGGCATCTGCGTCTGGACGCGGCTCGCCGCTGGGCGCTCGTGATCTTGCATCCGACGACGCGGGCGACCGTGGACGCCGAGGCGGAATACCGCCAGTGCGTCGCCGCGATCGGCGACCGGCAGGCGCTGTGGTTCACGCCCTGTCAGGACCCCGGTCGCGAGCGCTACACGCGCGACCGCATGGTGGACTGTGTCACGGACGCGGCATGGCGTGCGCTCCTCTATGAGGCGGACGTGCTGATCGGGAACTCCTCGGCCCTCGTCATCGAGGCGCCGTTCGTCGGGCTGCGCACCGTCGAGATCGGCGTGCGCCAGCAGGGACGGGAGCGCGTGCCCTACGGAGACGGCCAGAGCGTGCCGCGCATAGTACGGCTATTGCAGGAATGGACGCCATGATCCGCGCACAGGAGGAAACGCCATGAAAATCAGCGACGAGACCTCATGGAAGAAGTGGCGCGACGCAAACATGGACAGTGGGTACGGACAGGCCGTGATCGAGTACGCAGAGCGTTGGGCGAACCTCATCGAGGAACGCGCGGGCGGGGACGAGGCGTTGCTTACATCTGTGGCGAAACAGGCGAGCCATGATGCCAACACCGACGGCATCACGAGATTCATGTATGGCGCGGCGGTCAGTGTACTGGCGACGTCGTGGGCGTGGGGCGAGACGTTGCGCCGATGGCATAACCTGGAGACGCAAATCGGACACGAAGGCGAGCGTGCCAATGCGGGTACTGGTGTCTTGAATCCAGCCCTGTTGAATCTGGAGGAGACGCCGTGAAATGCCTTCTCATCGGCGGCGCCGGCTTCATCGGCTCGCACCTCGCGCAGGCGCTGGTCGCGCTCGGACACGAGGTCTCGATCATCGACAATAGAATGCGGAATACAGGCATTCCGCTGCCTAATGCATGTCGTGTGTGCGATTTCGATATTTGCGAGATGCCCGCGCTCATCGACTTTTGGAATCTGACTCCCTGGAATTGGTGCTTCCACCTCGCCGCGATTGTCGGTGTCCCCAACGTCGAGCGCGAGCCCGGACGCACGGCGACCGTCGCCTCCGTGTCTGCAACATGGCTCCATGCGATCAAGGCGACAAAGCACTTCGTCGCCTCGACGTCCGAACTCTACGGCGGGCACTGCCCGATTACCAGCGAGGACGCGCCGGTGGTGATCCCGGACCTGACCGCGCCGCGCGCCGCCTACGCGGTCGGCAAGGTGTGGCAGGAGACGACAGCGATCCTCTCGGGGCAGTCCTACGTGATCGGGCGCTTCCACAACGTCTACGGTCCGGGCATGGGCACGGACCACGTCATCCCGCGCTTCTGCCTGCAACTCCGGGACCCCGGCGACCATGTCACCGTCGAGGACCCCACCGCGATCCGCGCGTTCTGCTACATCGCCGACGCCGTGCAGGGCATCCTCGCGGCGATGACGCTCGATCGCGTGATCGTGAACATCGGCAATCCCGAGGAGCCCGTGACGATGCGCCGGCTCATGCAGCGCCTGCAGGACGTCGCGGGTATTGAGCGCCCGATCATCATCGGCTCCGCCCTGCGCGGCTTCCCGCGCGCGCGCATCCCAGGCATCGAGCGCCTGACGAGTCTGACCGGGTGGCGCCCGCGCGTCCCGCTCGCGCTGGGATTGCGGGCGACGTGGGAGGCGTATCGATGAAAAGATTGCGCGTGTTCTGGGGTCCATTTCGCCCCTGGATCAAAGAACGCCCACCCGAGTATCCATCACTACGACGCTTGTGGACTGATGGTGAGCAGTGGCTAGAATATCCCACGAATCTCGCCTGTCCTGATATGGCTGAACTAGAAATAGTCAAGCGAGTGTTCGGCCTGTGATCCCGCACTGCATGCCCTTTCTCGCGCCACGGCAGGAGGAGTACGTGCGCGACGCGATGCAGCGCGGCGAGCTGATGCGCGGCGCCTACCTCGACCGGCTCGAGGAGGCGCTGTCGCGTCAGTGCGGCGGGTACGCCGTCTGCGTGTCGAGCGGCACCGCGGGCCTGTTCCTGGCGATGGAAGCCTCGCGCCGCCCGGTGTACCGCATGCCGGCGCTCACGTATCTGGCGCCCGCGCAAGCCGCACGGCTCTGGGGGGCGTGGCCGCTCTTCGTGGACATCGACCCGGTGACCTGGGGCGCCGCCGTGCCTGTGGACGTCCAGGTGCATCTCTACGGCATGATCGCGCCAGGGACAGCGCCGATCGACGACGCCTGCGAGGCGCTTGGCGCCTGGACCCTGCGCGGACGCTTCGGCGTCCTGAGTTTCAATCAGAATAAGCTCGCCACGGGCGGGGGCGGGGGCGCCGTACTGTGCGCGGCGAAGTACGAGGCCGACCGGATGCGCCACCTGATCCGCGGCGCTCGCGTGCCTGGGGCGCCGCACATCTGGGACGCGCTCGGTTGGCCCTTCGAGATGTCGAACCTCCAGGCCGCCGTCATGTGCGCCCAGCTTGAGATGCTGACGCAGACCATCGCGCGCAAGCAGCAGCTCGCGTGGCGCTATGCGATGGAGCTGCCCGAAATCCCGTGGCAGCCATCGATCACCTACTGGCAGCCGGTCGGGCTCCTGCCCGTGCCCGCCGGGCCCGTAGTCGCCGCCTGCCAAGCCGCGGGCGTCGAGGCACGACACGTCTGGCCCTGCCTGCCAGACCTGCCGCTCTTCGCCGACTGCCGGCGCGACGGTGACTTTCCGGTGGCGCGACACGTGGCGGAGTACGGCATCTCGCTGCCCTGCTCGGTGGACCTGACGGAGAGCGAGCAGGCGACGGTGATCGCTACGGTGCGGAGGGCGCTCGCGTGATCCTTCGCGACTTCCTCTTCTACGAGGAGCCCGGCGTCACGCTGTACTGCGGGGATTGCCGGGAGGTGCTGCCATTGGTGGATGGTCCAGTAGACATGATCTGGACCGATCCTCCGTATCTTTACGAGTTCACCTGGGCGTATCCTTTCGTTGCTGAGCATGGGGCGCGCGTATTGGTTCCCGGGGGGCATTGCTTCGCCTATGCGGGCCACCGATTCATTTACGACACGTTGCCGAAGATGGTCAAGCACCTCGAGTTTTGGTGGTTAGTGGCTTGCCTGCACGCTGGTGGTAACGCCGTCATCTGGTCGCGAGGTGTTGGTGCTCACTGGAAACCAATCATCTGGTGCCGCAAGCCGCCTGCCCTGCCTGTATCGCCACCGATTACCGACACGACGCGCACCGCGAGAGAGAAAGAAGACCACCCTTGGCAGCAGGGCGCGGACGGCGCGGTTTATATCGACAGGCTGATTTCTGCCGGAGCGGTTGTGCTTGACCCGTTCGCTGGAAGTGGAACGACCCTGCGCATGGCGAAGGATCTCGGCCGCCGCGCCATCGGCATCGAGATCGAGCCGAAATACTGCGAGATCACCGTCAAGCGTCTGCGCCAAGAGGTGCTGCCGCTGTGATCCTCGGCCTGTATGTCCCTCGCCGGTCCTTCTTCGTCTTCGCTGGTCCGCTCGCACGCGCGGCGAAGCGGCGCGGCCACGAGGTCGTCTACGTCGGCGATCCCGCGGACGCCAAGCCCGATGACGAGTGGACGAAGGACGAGTTACCGGAGGCCATCGCGGGCGACGTCGTCATCCGCCCCGAGATGTTCGCGGGCGATTGGCTGGCCGGCCCGCCGCCGCTGCCGTATGTGCGCGGCGTCAAGTGGTGCCATCTCGAAGCGTGGTACGACCAGCTGACGGTGCGCGCCGACTTCGCCCACGTCCAGCACCGCACGCTGCGCCACGGGATGCTCGCGCTCGACGGGCTCGCGGACGTGCCGTTCACCGACGAACGGCATCTCCTCTGGTTCCCGCCCAAGACGCGCATTCCCGGGCCGCACCGCGCGTGGCGGTACGCGATGACGTGCGTGCTCGCGATCGTTCTCTGGCGGGCCGCTCGCCACGCCCGCGTGAAGCTCCTGATCAAGACGCGCGCCAAGATCCGCCTGCCGAAACTCGTCGAGGTGCTGGCGGACGAGGTGCTCGGTGACGACACGTTGTATCCCTGGGCGTCGCTGACTGCGCTCCGGCGCGCGTCGCTTGCCGTCGTCCACCAATCCGCGGCGGGCTGCGAGGCAGCGGCGGCGGGTGTCCTGGCGCTCAGCGTGCGCCTGCCGCAGTGGCATCTCCGGCACTGCGGCACCTACGCGCTGATGCGCGCGCGCCAGGGGAGCCCGTATGCGTGGCCCGGCGTCGTCGAGTCGATGAGCGTCGAGGGGGCCGCGCGGTGGCTCGACCACTGGGAGCCGACGATGACGCAGGATCACGAGGCGCGGCGCGCGTATGTGGACAGCTGGCTCGCCGGGAGAACGCGGGGAGTCGCCGAGGAGATCATTCAGCGCATGGAGGCGATGTAACTACGTGGAAGGGCCGGACAGGGGCGAGGAATGGTATGGCAAGGCCGGGCTGGATCAGGCTCGGCGCGGCGTGGCGCGATGGGGCACGGCCTGGCGAGGCAAGGCTGGGCGTGGCAAGGCAAGGAGTGGCTCGGCTGGGCCCGGCCTGGCCGGGTTAGGCGCGGTTCGGTGTGCTCGGGTTTGGCATGGCATCCATAAGGAGAATCACATGAAGAAGGCGACAGCGATCGGTCCAGTGAGCAACGGCGGCGCGAACGACATCGCGCTCACAGAGCCCTACGCGGTAAAGGTAGCGATCGAGGGCACGGCGGCGCTCCTGTTCCACGCCTGGAACGTCGAGGCGGTGCAGGAGAAGGCCAAAGCCGCCAAGGGCTCGAAGGGCAAGAAGGAGGACAACGTCGAGTCCTACGTGTACCGCAACGAGGCGAACGAGATTTGCATTCCCGGCGAGTATTTCCGCCAGGCGATCATCCACGCCGCGAAGTACATCCAGGACCCGCGGAGCCCGCGCAAGAGCGCGATGGACCTGTTCAAGGCGGGGCTCGTCGTACTCACCGAGTACGCCTCACTCGGGAAGGTGGAGTGGGATTACCTCGACCAGCGGCGCGTCGTCGTGCAGCGCAACGGCGTCAACCGCGTGCGCCCCGCATTCCACAAGGGGTGGCACGCCACATTCGAGTTGCAGGTGATCCTGCCCGAGTACATCACGCGCGAGATCCTCGGCGCGGCGATCGGGAACGCAGGCCGGCTCGTCGGGCTCGCGGACTTCCGGCCGACCTATGGGAGATTTCAGGTCGCGGAGTTCAAGTAAGGCCGGCCGGGCTCGGCAGGGTTCGGCATGGACAGCTGTGGAATGGCCCGCAGAGGTTTGGCAGGGTCGGGCAAGGAGTGCATAGATGTGGAAGGGTAAGGGCTGGTCAGGCAAGGCATGGCGTGGGCTTAAAGACTTCATCGCCGCCGAGGGCAATTTGCTTGGCAGCGACATCTTGTGCGAAGTCACGATCCACATACTGAGCGATTTTACGCGCCGCGTTTATGTCAGTAAAATTCAAGCCCCGCCCGCGGTCCTCGCGAAGATCGTCGAGAGCGTCGTGCGGACGGGCGTGGACATCGGCGCGCAGCACGGCATCACCGTTCAATTCCAGGCGGGACCGCCGCCGCAAGGAGGCACGCATGCCCCAGGACCACCGCAACCGCAAGGATGACACGCGCGACGGCAAGCTCGTGCAGTTCGACGCCCTCGTGGCGATGCTGAAGCGCCGCCCGCCGATGCGCTCGATCGAGGATGACCGCTACCAGTTCTGGTGGCGCGAGGCCGAAGCGCTGCTCGTGGAGATCGAGGGATGAGCCAGCGGGAACGCTACGAATCAGGACAAGCCTTTATCGATGATGACACTGGCATGGCCAGCCTCACACACCAATGCTCCCTGTGGTCGATCGGGGATCGCCATGACGTCGAACGCCTAATCGCGGACCTCCAGGCACTCCTGCCTCGTCTCGGTCTGATTCCCAGAGCATCTTCTTCGTCAGCGCCTACCGACGCCTCATGGGCGCTGGATGCTGATTGCGCCACGCTGGTCCGTCAACGTGGACTTCTACCATCATGACGCTCGTCGTCTTCACCTCCAACCAACCGCGCCACGCCGCGCTCGTGCGCGCGCTCCAGGGCGCGGGGCACCAGCTCCTCGCCGTCTTCGTCGAGCCCAAGACGTTCGCGGCGCCCGAGACTCCTGCGCTGCGCGAGTACTGGTGGCGCGTGCGGGAGGCAGAGCGCGCGGTGTTCGGTGGCGATCTGCGCATCAATGCGCCCGTCATCGCCGTGCGTCCTGGGGAGATTAGTGCGCTCCTGGACGCCTGCGTGCTGGGGCATGCTGCCACACGCATCGTCGTGTTCAGCGCATCGTGGATCACGTCGCCGCTCTACGATATGATCGCTCAGAAGGCGCTCAATCTCCACGCTGGTATCGCGCCAGCCTATCGCGGCAGCGCCTGCAACTTCTGGGCGGAGTACGACGGGCGCCCGGAGTTGGTCGGGGCGCAAGTGCAGCAGCTCGCCTCCACGCTCGACGATGGGCGCGTGTTGGCCGAGGTGCGCAGCGATCTCGCGATCACGGACCCGTTCCGCCGCGGCATGGATGTCGTGCAACGCGGCATTCGCGCGATGGTACGATGTGTGGCGCACTCGGACGTGAAGTGGTCCGGGTACTGGTATGACCGCTGCCGCGTCTCGCATCACGTTGACTTCACCGAGGCGGTCGCCGCTGAGTACCTGGCGAGGCTGGGATGAAACCACAGACTGATGAGGAGCGCTTCCAGTTGCTCTCCGAAATTGGCGCCTTCCTCTTGGCCGTCGAGATCCCCCTGCGACACTACTTCGAGGGCCTCGATCTGCAGGCGGAGGATCTGCGACGACGCATTGATGACATCCTTGAGGTAACTCATCTATGAAACCGCCCCGCCGCGCTCACGGCATTCTCGCGCATTATTTCCGCGGTCCCGACGATCCCGTGACCGACGACGCGCTCACCGCCGAACAGTGGTCAGACGGCCTCGACGCCTACGGCACGCGGCTCATCGGCGCGCAGGAGTGGCTGGAGGCGTTCCGCAAGAAGAAGCTCGGCGACGCCGTCTGCGTCACGATGGATGACGGGCTCGTCTGCCAGCGGATCGGGTTGGAGGTGCTTGAGGCACGCAAGTTGACCGCGTTCCTGTTCATCATTACCGGCACGCTCCTCGGTGTCCGGAACATGGTCGCGGACGCGCGGTGGATTCGCATGCAGTATGAGACGCCGCAGGCGTTCGATGCGGCGTGGCGTCCCTATGCGCGAGCGATGCTGAAGGCGCGTCCGATGCCGCGCGCCTTCCTCGAGAATCGCCCCTATCTCACCGTGCCCGAGCGCGAGTTTCGCTGGTGGCGCAACGCGCTCGTGACGCCGGAGCAGTACGAGCGCGTGATGTGGGCGCTGGCGCCGAAGAAGACGCCGCCCTGGCACTGGTTCGGTGCACCAGACTTACGCGACTATCATGGACGCCTGCACCGCGTCGGCTTCCATTCCCATAGCCATCCGATGACTCTGGCGACGTTGAGCGTCGAGCAGCAAGCGCTGGAATATGCAACCTCCGCGTATCTGATCGGCACGGTAGGCACTTCTGCCTATATGTCCCATCCCTGCGGCTCGTACACGCCCGAGGGGCTGCGCCGGCTCAGAGCGGAGGGCGTCCTCCTCGGCTTCGCCGCCACGATGATGCGCCCGCATCCGCTCGCGATGCCACGGTGGTCCACGGGGAATTGGAGGTTGCCATGAGCCGCTGGAAGTGCGACTGCGACGAGTCGATTGATCCCGCCTATGTCGTCATCGACATCCTAGGGCTCGCCTGCGTACTCGGCATCGTCGTGCTCTACGTCGCGATCGTGCGGTGCGCGTCATGAACGCCGTGGCGCTGATCGCCTCCACGGGGAATTGGAGATTCGCATGAGACTCAGGTGCTTTCACGAGCCGATCGACGACGCGGACATCGTCATCGTTCTCGTTGTGCTGATCGCCGCCAGCGTGGGCCTGGTCAGCGCCGGCTTTCTCCTCGGCGCATGGTGGGCCTCATGACCGCCTACGCGATCATCGCCTCGGCGCGTCCTGAGCTGGCGCGGCTCGCGGTGCGCAGCCTACGGACGTTCGCACCCGAGGTCCGAATTCTCCTGCGCTGGACGGCAGGACAGCGCGCCGAGGAGCACGCGGAGACCATCGAGGCGGTGCGACAAGAACGCGCCTATGGGGATGCCGAGCAGATCATCCTTTTCGATGACGACGCCTGCGTGCTGTCGCGCCAGTGGCTCCCGACGCTCCAGCGCTACCATGCCGAGGACTACGACGTCGTCGGCGGCATGCGGTCGCGCGGCCTGGTGAATCAGGTCTGCGTAGATGGTCAGATCGTGCCGCATGCGCATTGCCTGAGTTTCACGCGCGACGCCTTCGAGCACGCCGTCACGTTCCGAGCACGCCACGAACCCGGCCTCGGCTATCTGCGGTACGACACGGGCGTGCTCGCGTGTCTCCGGTGGCGCTGCAAGGTGCTGCCCTTCACGCATGCAGGTCAGTACTATCAGGGACGAGGCGGCATCGCGGAATACATCGATGAGTGGGGCTCGACGCTCTGGGCCCATCTCGGTCGCGGCACCTCCTTTGCGCCCCGCGGGCCACTGCGCGAGATGATCCGGAGGATGGCCGCGCGGTGCGGCGCCAGACGCGCGCAGAAGATCCTCCGGTACCAGACCCTGCGCGCGGCGTACCTCACGCGGACCGCGGAGTTACTGCGCGCTCCAGCACAACAGGGCGAGCAGGCCGATCGTGACGAGTAGCCACACATCAACCGGATCGCCGACCAGTGAGGCGAGCAGCCCGAGGGGAACGCTCACGACCGCCAGTGCGCTCGCCAGGAGCTTCACCGCTCGTTCTCGCGCACCCAGGGGCACCAGCGGGCGAAGGCCCCGGGGCGGAACTCGTGGCGGAGGGCCTGGCGCTCCTCGGCCGACAGCGTGACGATGCAGCTTAGGCGATCTTGCGCCGTGAAGAGTAGCCCCTGGCTCTTGAGCACCACCCCGTGCTCGGCGCTCGATGCGGAGCGGATCTCCCAGCCGACGTAGAGTTGCGCGCCGACGATGGCGAGGATGCCCAAGAGGATCAGGGTCAGCGCGCCTGATGCCTTCAGCCGCCACCGCCCGAAGCCGAAGTCGATCATCTCTTGCGGCTGGCGCTGCTCGCGGAAGTCGCCCTGCGGATCGTCAGCCCGTCGCACCGGCGGCACCCCCATCCTTACCTCCCGAGAGAGCGCAGCAGATCGCCGAAGCCGCCACCGCCCGGTACGGCGGGCGGCGGCGCCGCAGGGCCGCGCGTCTTCTGTTCGATCACGAGCCGCTCGCGGCGCGTCAGTTCCTGGTCCAGCAGCGGCGACTCGCGCCGGAGTTGCTCGATCGCCTGCCGTCGCCGTGCGTAGACGCGCTGAAGCACGCGGTCGGCCTTGCTCCCGCCGACGCCCTCCGTGCCTGGCCCGTCGATGACCCGCGCGATCTCGTCCTTGAGGGCGGCGCCCATCGGCAGGATCGGCACGCCGAGGCTCGGCGCCCGCTCGCCCTTGCCGATGAGCACCGAGAGACGCTGGCGCTCCTCGAGCGTCAGCTTCACTGGCTTCTCGGCCTCGGTGCGGATGTAGGGCGTCTCGCCGGGCGCCTCGGGCGTCGGTCCCACGGCCCGCGGGGAGCGCGGGACCACCACGCGAGTGCGGATCATCCACTCCGTCACCCGATCCGGCGTCACCTCGGAGCTGTAGAGCGGCGAGATGCCGTCGATCCCGAAGCCTGGCGGCAGGATGATCGGGTCCCCCCACAGGTTGTGGACCGGCGGGCCGTCGTAGTTCGGCAGGCCCGAGCGCCAGTGGTCGTAGAGCGTGTCCACATCCTTGCGGATCGGGTCGAGCGTCCGCATGGTCTGACGCGCGAGCGCTGGCACCCCGGAGCGCGCGAGCGAGTCGAAGAAGCGCTTGAAGTCGCGCTCGTCGCCCTCCATCGCGTCGAGGAAGTCGCGGAGCCCAGTCAGGAACGTCTTGGAGATCATCGCCTTCTGCGTGGCGATCATGGCCGCCTGGAGCACTTCCAGCGCGCCGACCTCGTTGAGTTGACCGAGGATCTCCTGTCCGGAGACCGTGATTCCGAGGATGGTGCCGAACGGCTCCAGGCGGTTGTAGGAGACGTAGGTCTTCGTCAGCGGATTCCACACGGAGTACGGCTGCCAGCCCATGCTGCGCAGCTGCGCCTTCATGCGCGCGTCCTTCGGTCCCTCGCCCGTGACAAGCGTCATGTACGGCGTCGGCTGCTCCGGAGCGATGGGAGCCATCGCGTAGCGCCGGAGGACTTCACCGATCATGAGCCCGCCAGCGAGTTTGCCTGCCGCCAGCGCCCGGCGCTCGCCGCCCACCTTCAGATCCGCCCGGATCGTGTCCGAGAGGAATGCCAGCACGGGCACGCGCTCGCTCGCGTAGTGCACGAGGTTCGTCGGCGTCCGCGTGAACGGCAGGATGGTGCGCCCGAAGATGGGCACGTTCTCCGCGAAGCCGCGGGCCGCGCGCCCCAGGCCGCCGAGCTTGCCGAGGTCGTCGAACTCGCGCGTGAACGTCTGCGTCAGGGCGAAGTCCTGCGCCGAGGCCGCCAGGCCGTACTTGTCGGGCTCGCGCTTGAGGTCGCGCACGCGCTTCCAGAAGGCGCTGCCGGAGAGTCCCTCGGTCGCCGCCTCGCGGTAGGCGAGGGCGTTCAGCTGCATGCGGTAGCCGAAGCCCTTGAACAGCTCGTCTTCCTTCTGCAACGCCTTGCCGGGCGTGCGGATGATTGCCCCGAAGAAATCCACGGCGCCGCCGACCGTCGTCTCAGGGTTGAGCCCGAACGCGCGCGCGGTGATCGCGGGCGTGCGCTCGATCTTCGTCGGGCCGAACTCGCCGAACTCCTTAAGCCCGAGTCGGAGCATGTCCTTGAAGCCCTCGAGGACGCCGTAGACCATCGCCGCGGACTCGCCGAAGTAGACGGAGCGTTGCCCCGCCAGCGCGTCCACGTCGAAGGCCGCCGCAAGGAAGCGCTCGACCGGCGCGTAGGCGGCGACCACGGCATTGCTCAGCGAGTTGGCGACATGGGTCTGCGGGCCGCTCAGGAGCGCGTTGATCCACGCCTCGTAGAGCATGTCCTGGCCGGCGCGGAGCCAGCTGACGCTGGCTTCCATCGCGCGCTTACGCGCGGCGCCCGGAAGCGCGAGCATCCGCGCGGCGTGGGCTTCGATCGTCATGCCCGCCTCGGGCGCGCCCTGGAGCCGCTGCGCCATCGCTTGCAAGTCGGCGGGCGCCATCATGTCGCGCAACTGCTCCAGCCCGATCTTGCGCGCTTCGAGCCCGCGACCGACTTGCGTACCGAGCAGCGCATCCTTCGCCGCCAGATCGGAGGTGATCGTGAAGGCGCCCCAATATTCTGCCTGCGCCGCCTGGTCGCCCTTCATGGCCCGCGTCGCCACGTCCTTGTAGTAGTCGGCCGCCGCGCGATAGTGCCCGGCAACCGCCGTCTGGAGTGTCGCGAGGTCGTACTTCGCCACGTCGAGGCGGAGGGCATCCTCCAGCGGCATCGCGCGCGCCGCCTTCTGGATCGTCTCCGCGTGCGGCACGACGCCCTCGGTCATGCGCGTCGCGTTGAAGTCGCCGATGTTCTGGATGACGGCGGCGAGATTGACGGCCATGCCTTCACGGCGCGACGGGGTGGCGCCTGCCATCGCGCGAGGACCGGCGCGCATCTCGGCCGCGGCCGCACGGACTTCCTGCTCCGCGATCTTCAGATCATCGGCGAGCGTCCTATAGTTCGGGGCGGTCTCGGCGACACCGCGCAGCGCCGCTTTCGCCTGCTTGTACCGTGCCGCCGCCGCCTTGCCGGCTTCGGTCAGCGGGCGCCCGATCAGCGTCTCGATCGGCTGCAGAAACGTCGGCGGTTTCCGTGCCTTGCCAGGCACGATCATGCCGAGCAGCAAGCCGGTCATGCCGCCGATCTTCTGCGCCAGCTCCTCGTCGAGCCCGCTCTTGCGCGCGGTGTCTGCTGCCAGCTCCTCGGAGACGGAGCCCACCGGATCGAGCAGCTTCAGGCGCACTTCCTCGGGCAGCGTCCCGCGCTCAATGGCCTGCTGCACGCCGTCGAGCCCCACCCCCGTCAATGTCCGGAGCACGGTATCGACGGCCTGGCGCACTGGCCCCTCGCGCAAGTCCTCGAGGCCCGTGCCCTCGGTGATGGCCGGCGGCACCGCGCCTTCGGTCGTACGCTGCACGCGCTCGACGGCTTCGAGCTCCTTGCCGCCTTTCGCGGCCTCCTCGAGCCCCTGCTCGCCCTGGATCGGCGTGCCGCCGAGCGCCTCCCACTCCGCGTCGTCGCGTTCGGCCTGGCGCTGCTGCCAGAGGCTCTCGAGGGGGAGATCGTCGCGCAGGCTCTCGAGCCGCACGGGCGGGCGGATCTCGAGCTCAATCTTCTGTTGCGGCGCGTCCCGCGTGTCGTCAGCCATCAGTCACTCGTGGGCGTCTCGGTGGGCTTGCGGAGCCGCTTCCGGCCCTCGGTCTGCGTGCCGCCGGCACCGAAGGTGCGCGTGCCCGGCCCGCCGCCGCGAATGATGTTCTCCTCGTTCTCCATGCGCAGCAGATCCAGGATCAGCCGCCGCTGCTGCTCGTAGACCGTCCGCGGCAGCCGTGGGCGCTCCTGTTCGAGCCGGGCCTTGGCCGCCTCGGCGTTCGGCGCCCCGAACATCAGCATCTTGCGGATCTCCAGCGACTTGAGAATCATGCGCTGCTGGCGCATGGGGGCGACCTTCTCGGCGATCTCGCGCGCGAGGTCCATCGGCGCCTCGCGCCCGCCCGTGACGATGGACCGCGCGCTAAACTCGTCCATCATGATTTTCCAGAGGGCTTTATCGGCCTTGTCCCATTCGTCCATGATCGCCGAGAGGCCCACCTGGGCGCGCATATACTCCTTCGCTTCGCTATGGAAGTTCCGCTGGTCGGATTCCATGGCGTTCCGCTGCTGCTCGATCGTCTGCAGCAGCGCCACGGTATCTTTCGTGTTCAGATCGCCGCGCTGGTTCGCGAGGCGCACCTGGACGGGACTCGGAACCCGCCCCGGCGTGACCGCGTCGAGCTGGAACTCGGCCAGCAGCGCCTGATTCCGCGACGGCCCTTCCTCCGGCGCCTTCGCGATCATCGTGCGGATGCGCGCGGCGTCGTCCCGCTCGATCCAGCGCTGGTCGATCAGGAAGTTCAAGTCCTCCAACGATCCGCGCCCCTCCGCGGCGGCGCGTTCCAAGTCCAGCACCATCGCCTCGCCGACGCGCGTCGCTTCCTTGTCGAGATACTCCTGGTACGTCTTCTCCTGCGCCAGCGCGTCTTTCCGTCGCTGCTCAATACGGCGCTCGGCCTGCTCGGTCAGGGCGTTCCGCTTCTCGGGAGCCAGCCCGAGCCCCGCGTATTCCGCCTGGCGTTCGAGAAAGCTCTCCGGGTCCATCTCCAGGTGCCGGGTCGCCCGCTCGCCGAGGAGCCGGTCGCGGTAGGTGAGGCGCGTGCTGGCTTTCTCCGCCGCGGTGAGGGAGGGGCTCTCGGCGATCACCGCGTAGCCCGCGTCCAGATGCCGGCGGAAGCCCGCCAGATCGTCGATCGCCGTCAGCCCCGCCAGCTGGGCGCGGGCGTCGAGGGTCGAGGTCCGGAGCCCCGCGTCGCGCTCCCGATAGAGCGTGTTCGCCTTCTGGCGCGCGGCGATCCCGAGGTCCGCGCGGAGCGCCGCCAGTCGGCGCGTGACGAGCGCCCGGGCATCGGCGGACTGAAGCCCCTGCATCGTCGTGTCCGCCGTGTCCTGGATCAGCCGGTCGGCCGCGGACTGGTAGCGGTCGGGATCGCGCTCGGCGAGCTCCAGGTCGGCGAGCCCGGTCTTGGCCGCCAGCTCGAACGAGGCGACGGCGTTGGCCGCCTCGCTCTTGGCGAACTCCTGGCGCCGGATCGCCTCGGTGCGGGCCAGCAACTCGCCGACCCGCTGGAGGGCCTGGCCCCCACGCCCGATCGCCTCGAACGCCCCAGCGCCAAAGCCGGTGGCCGGCGCCGCCGCGGGGACGCTCGCCGGGATCTCCGCTTGCGCCAGGACGATCGGGATCTTCATGTCCCGCCCGTCGTCGTGTACGGCGCCTGGGTGGAGGGCGGAGTCTGGGCGCCCCGGTAGATGCCATAGACCGTGCCGGCACCCTGGAGCAGAGACGCCCCGGCCCCGAGCGTGCCCGCCCGGCGCGAGGCCCCGGCCTCGAACCGTCGCAGGCGCTCGGCGCTCTCGAGCCCCGTGGCCTGGACCTCGCCGCCGTACCGGATCCTAGCCTCCTCCAGGGCCGCCTGTTCAGCGCTCTCGAGCTGGACGAGTAAGGAGCTGCCCTCGCTGCCGATCACGCCGCTGGCGCCGATTCTGGCCCGCTGGGAGGCCAGCACGCGACGGTTGCGCTCCCTGGCGTTCTCCGCGGCGACCTGCGCCGCCTGCTGCGCCGCCGTGGCCTGATTGCGTGCCACTTTGGCCTGATAGTCGAGCGCCTTGGCCTGCTGCTGGCCCGACTGATAGGCCGCGTAGGCGCTGACGATGGTCCCGAGGGCGGCGATGGCTCCGGCGATGACGGCCATGACCTACCTCATCACAGGGCCCCGACCCAGATCACACCCGTGGACCCATCCGGGTAGTAGCCCCGGACGGTCTGGCAGGCGTGGTGGCCGGCGGCCTGGAAAATGCGCTGCATCGGGAGGTTGTCCTCCGCCGTGACGCCGCTGAAACTCGTCGCGCCGACGTTGCGGCCGACGTCGAGCCGTGCCTGATGGAGCGCGTGCCCGAGCCGGCGCCCGCGGGACTCGGGCTCCACGACGACGTCCTGCCCGTGAAGCACGAGGGCGCCGGTGAGCATGCCCAGCGAGAAGCTGGTGAAGCCGGCGATGCGCCCCTTCTGTTCCACGAGCAACGTCGGGTAAGCGTAGAACCACTCCGCCGGGCGGTCGGGCCAGCCCGGATGCCCCTGGGCATAGAGGCGCCGCACGGCGTCCTCATCCTCCGGGCGCATCCAGGTCACGGCCGCCATCGGGTCCACCATGTGACGCCGTCCTGCGTCGCGAACGGCAGGAACCCCAGCCCGAGCGCCAGGCGCCCCAACGCGGGGGCATCGGGCAGACGCTCGTCGTCCTCCGGCAGCATGAAGGTCACGCGCTGATGGCCGGCGCGCCACGCCTCGGCCAGCCCCGCCTGGAGCATCGCCCGCAGCGTCGTCGGGGCGGCGCCAGGGCAGACGATGACGTGCTCGACCACGAAGGCGTCGCCGTTGACGTAGCCCGTGAGCACGCCGCGCGTGCGCCCGTCCGGGGCATAGGTGAAGATCGTGCGCCCGGAGACGACGAAGCCGGCAGCCGGCGTTGTCATGCGCCCCCCAGGTCCAGCACGCCCGAGATCAGGAGGATCGTGCTCGGCAGGGGCTTCGACTGCTGGAGCGTCAGGATGCCGCAGTCCCAGCCGAGATGCGTCAGGCGCAGCTCGCCCGTGTACGGCGTCGTCCAGTTCGTCGTGTTGAATGGCAGCACGTCATAGGTCGCCGTATCCACGTCCGTGCGCGCCTCCAGGCCGATGGTCCGCAGGACCCGGACGACGACCTCCGCCCAGCGCATCTTCTTCGTCTGCGAGGTCTCTCCGCCGATCGCGACCTCTGGGCGGAGCGTCTGGACGAGCGAGGTGTAGGGCAGGCCGACCTCGACGCGCCGCGCGGCGGGCGAGACGGTGACGTTGCCGTCTGCCACGACCTGCGTGCCCTGGTCGAGCCCATCCCCGATGACGTGCACGGTCGCGCCGTCCAGGTGGCTCAGCCCGATCATGACGTTGCAGGTGAGCCCCACGCCGTTGTCGCAGGTCAGCGCCGCGTCCGTGTGGAGCTGACTGTAATAGAAGGCGCAGTCATCAAAATACTCGATGAAGCGCTTGGTGCTCCCGCCGATCGTGCGGACCGTCGTGACCCAGACCTGATCGCGGTCGCCGTCCGGGTGCGGAATCACGGCGACGCTCTCGAACTGGCCGCAGGTCGTGTGCCGGCTCCACGCCACGACGTTCTCCTCGCGGCGGTAGGAGCAGCAGAGCAGCACCCCGTCGCTCCGGAGCGCCCAGAGCCTCGACTGGGGCTCGCGCTGGTACGCGAGATCGATGATCGTCGCATCCTCGGTCAGATGGTGCGCGAGCAACAGGAGGTCGGGCGCCGTGAAGATGTCGCTGACGCTGTCCTCGCGCACGGTGAATTCCCGGAGCTGGCGCCCACCACGCGAGACGAAGAGCGTCTGGTCGGCGACGCGAACCGGGGTCACGCCGCGCGTGCCGTGCGTCGTCTCGCTGCCGACCTGGATGTTCGTGGGCGTGATCGGGTCGCCCGTGCCGCCGCCCCGCGCGACGTACTCCCCGCCGACCGTGAAGACCTGGAGCTGGCGCGCGCCGATCAGGGATCGGATCGTGTTAATGGACTTCGAGTTGATCGGGAACACGACCGCGTCATCATCGAGCGTGCCGAGACCGAAGTTCTCGTAGTCGCCGGTCTTGCTGCCGCAGATCCGGTGGCCCGCTGGCAGGTAGAGGCGGTCCTCGAAGAAGTCGCCGCACTCGGGATACTCCGCCGTCAGGCCCCAGAGGCCCTCCTCGAGCGTCCAGGCGCCGGCCTCGGCGGCGGTGGCGGCGCTCGCGGTGCCCCGGATGGTCGCGCCGGCCACGGTGGTCGAGAGCACGCAGGTGATCTCGTACTGGCCGCCATTGATGACCGCATACTTGCCGCAGTCCGTATCGGAGAGCACCGACGTGCCGCGCCAGCCGGCCAGGGCCAGGGTCAGCGTCGTCGCCTTGCCCACGGGGTCTTTCGCCGCCGGCGTGACCGTGGTCCGCGGCGAGCCCGTGATCTTCCAGGAGCCGCTACAGGTCGCGGTGAGGGAGAGGAACGCGTCGCAGATCACACCGGTCACCTGCGTCCCGCTCGTGTACGTCAGGATGCCCAGGCGCGCGCCCGCATTGTCGCCCGCGACCACGACGATCTCGCGGTCTTCGTCCGCCGGGTAAAAGGAGGGCTCCGCGTTCGACGTGACGGTGACCGTGCCGCTCACCGCCGACACGCTGAGATGTCCCGGCGGGCGGTCGCCGTACTCGACGGTCGGCGGGGGCGTGAACGTCACCGTCTTGTAGCGCCAGCACGTGTCGCTGTAGCGCTCGAAGCGCCGCGTCGCCTGGTTGCAGGACAGCGCGTAGAGCACGTCGGCGGACTGGACGAAGTCGAGGTCGTAGAGGTCGGCCGCCGCGTGGACCGTCGTGACCTCGACCGGGTTGCCGCTCGACTCGATCCGCGCGTTCTGGTGGTAGAAGCGCGTGTAGAGGTCACCGAGCTCCAGGATGTACGCCTGACTCCTGGAGAACTCGAAGGGGCGCACCACGGTGCGCTGCGTCGCGTCCTTCACCTGCGCGACGAAGCGGAGGCCCGGCCGGCGCGTCACGCCGCCTTGCGGGAGGTTGTGGTAGTTCAGGATCTGCTGGGCGCCCTGGGCGTACTTCGCCAGGTCGGGGCGCGTGTAGATCGTCTCGGCGACCTCGCCAGTACCGAAGCCGAAGATGACCGGGATCGGGCGGGGCATTGTCAGCGCACGCGCGTCAGCGTGCGGCTCAGCAGGCGCTTGAGCGCCCGCCCTTCCTGCCCATCGCGGCTCTTCGCGGCCTTCCATTTGTCCGCTACCTGCTTGGCGAGCACCTCGGCGAGCGCCGCGTTCCGCGTCAGCGGGTAGGCCGCGCGAAACGCCAGCTCGTAGGTGAAGGCGTCCGTGAAGAGCGGATCCCACTTTGTCACGTCGTCCGCCCGCCCGATGTAGAGGATCGCGGGCGAGCACCCGTCGGTCACGAGCACCTTGTACGACGTGCCTGCGTCGCAGCCGTACTCGATGCGCCACGCCTCCTCTTCGCCGAGGTTGGCCTCGAGCACCATCAGCGCGAGCGGCGCGCACGTGCCATCGGGAAGCGTGAACTGGTACGTGTACTCCCAGACGGGCTTGCAGGTCAACTCCGTCATGCCGCACCCGGGGCCGGCGCGCATCGAGGCGAAATTCCAGTTGTGCCCGCGCAGCACCTCGTCCAGCGTCGGCGTGTAGAGCGCGTTCATGAGTTGCGCGGAGGGTTTGTTCTGCGTCAGGCTCGTGATCGTCTGGTCCCCGATCAGCAAGAGCGCGTTGTTGACGATGTCGAGCGAGGTCGCCGGCATGCCGCCGATGCCGCCCACGATCGTCCAGTAGAGCGCGCACCCGCCCGTGGGCACCGGGACTTGCAGGTCCACGCGGAACGAGGCGGCCGCCATCGCGGACGGATACGCCTCGGAGGGCCACCCCGCCGTCGCGAGCACCTGGTAGGGCGGCGACGGGAACCGGCCCGAGACCGTGACGACGCACGTATTGGCCGCGAGCTCCTGGCTGCCGATCGTGAGCGCCATCAGGCGTTTTTCCCGCGGCTGTCGATCCACCCGGTGGTCGCAATGCGCAAGCGATGCGTCGCGCCCGAGGCGCTGATCCGCGAGCGGATCTGGGCGCTCGTGTCTGCGCGCACGAGGATCTGGCCGGGATTCGGCGACACGGTCGTGCCGCCGCCTGCGGTCTGACCGAGCGGGCCAGCGCTGACGGACGCCGCCTCGTCGGTGACGGCGAGATCGCTCAGATACACGACGGGCGTCCCCCCGGCGGACGTGTCGTCGTAGGCCAGTGCGTTGACGAGCGCGAGGACGCTCACGCCGGTCGGTACGCTCAGGGTGCGCGTCACCGCCGCCGTGCCGGGATTCGAGACGTTGATGTCGAGCGGCGGGTCAGACCACTGGAACAGGTCGCCGTCCTGCACGAACGCGAGGATGTTCGCCGACCCATCCGTCCGCACGGAGCCGATCCGGCGGTACTGGTCATAGCTCGCCGGGATGTTCGCCGCCGTCACCGAGGTATCGAAGCCGGCATCCACCACGCCGGTGTCGCTGCGCCGGATCAGGAACACGTGATACCACGTGCTGGTGCCGACGGCGCCCGAGAAGAGCCCGCCCTGATTCGTGCCCACCGCCCACGCCGCATCGATCTGCTTGGTGAGCGCCGCCGTGAGATTCAGGAGCACGCGACTCGTGATCGTCGCGTGGTAGCTCGCGGCGGCGCCGACGGCAATCGTAATGTCGTGGTCGGTATCCACGGCGTGCGAGAGTCCGAGCCCCGTCAGCTCGCTGAGCCAGGTCGCCACCGCGGCGGTCTGAAATGAGGGATACGCGCCCGCCCCGTTGGAGGTGAGCACCTGCGCGGCCGTGCCCGCGCCATCAGGCACCGCGATGAACGTGTTCCCGTCGCTCACCGGCACGAGGTATTGCGTGAGACACGAGTGCCGCCACGCCGAGCCGTCCCAGCACTTCAGGACGCGATCCGTCGCGTCGAACACCCAGGTGTAGCCAGTCACACAGTCCGTGACGGCCCCGGGGTCGTCACGAACGAAGAGCCCGCGCATCGGGCCTCCGTGGCGAGGACGCGGCCCGTGAGGACCGCGCCCTCGCCGTCAGGGGTTACGGCTCGCGCACGTGCAGCACGAGCGTGAACTTGCCGCTGGTCAGCGCCGCGCCCTCCTTGGTGCCCGCGGTGTACGCGCCGGGCGCCCCGCCCTGGGAATAGGCGTTGCCGTCGTTGTAGAGGTTCGTCAGCACGATGTCCGTGTCGCAGGTGTACGTGTAGCCCACGCCGCACCCGTCGCCCGTCGTGCCGTGCTTCTGGATCTTCGAGCAGTCGAACGCCCACTGCTGCTGCAGGGCCGCGAGCATGATGCCCTTCTGGTACAGCGTGTTGACCGGCCCGATGAGCCGCGCGCAGCAGTAGGGGTCGCCCACCGCCAGGACGGTCGTGGGCACGCAGGTGCCCGCCGCGGTCCGCTCCCAGTAGAGCTCGCCGCCGAGGATCTGGGTCCCGGCCCGGACGCGGATGAGGCTGACGCACTCCCCCACGCCGAGCACGCGGCCGGTCGCCGCGATGAAGCTGCCGGTCTTGAACGGCGAGCGCGCCGCCACGGCCTTGATGCCATAGCCGCAGTCGAGGTCGGCGAGCTCGGTGCCGCGCCACTTCGGGTGGCTGCTGTTGTAGCTGGGATTCTCTGCCATGTCTGCTCGCCTCCCTTACACGCTCTCGTCGATGTCGATCTCGACCACGCCGGCATCCAGGATGCGCGCGGCGCCGAGCGAGGTCTCGAGGTAGGTCTGCCAGGAATAGCTCAGATCGTCGCGCTCGCTGACCCGCACGTTCAGCTCGAGCGCGAACGACAGGCCCACGGCGCTCTTGTGGTACAGGTAGTTGCTGCGAATGTTGCCGGTCTTCGGCAGCACCGGCGTGATCGTGCCGCCCGTGAGGACGGCGTTCTCGTCGGGGATCGCGTCGGAGATCATGATGACGCGCGCGCCCATGAAGGTCGCGCCCTGCCCGATGGTGCCCTGCTGGATCGCCGCGAGGTTGGAGTAGTCGCGGCTGGTGACCTGCGCGTCTGCCATCAGGTCTTCGATGGCATAGGCGGAGATGAGCAGCGCCCGGTCCTGGCGCGGCACGCCCGCGTTGTCCAGAATCCGGTTGGCCTGGCGCCACTTCGCCATCGTGAAGCCGGTGCCGCCGTTGGCGATCTGCTGCGAGGCGGGCAGCGCCACGTTGGTCCGCGCGTCCGAGGCGTCCACGCTGACGGCGTTGCCGTCGATGGCGTTGACGATGGTCCGCGCCACGCGCACGCGCCAGGCGCGCGCGAGGTTCTGGGTGTACTCGTTCTTCGGATCGACCATCATCTTGGCGGTGTCGAGCGTGTCGAGCAGCTCGCTGCCGGCGTAGTCCGCCATGATGGCGAGCCGCGCCGAGTGCGTCATCGGGGTGTGGGGCGTCGGATTGTGGCGGCTGGTGACGTTCGTGAGCTCCACGCCGCCCAGGCGCTCCCACTTGTCGGTCTTGCCGGTGATCGTCCGCACGCGGACGGTGGACCGGATCATCTCCGGGTCCTCCGCCATCAGGCTGACGATCGTGTCCTGCAGGGCAGGCACGAAGCTGATGTCAACGTTCGTGGCCATTGAAGCGCTCTCCCACTCAGTGCTCGGACTGCCTCACCAAGCGGCGAGTAGTCGGGGACACTCCCCGGCTCGCCTCACGGCCTTGTCGCGCCGTTCCCTCGCCCCGTCTGTCCGGGGCGTCGCGGGGGCCTCGCGGCTAATCCCGCAATTGTGCTGCTACGTCACGACCGCTACAGTCGCTCGCGGCACAGTGTCCCGTCCGGACCCAGAACAGGACGCCACCAGACACCTTCCGCATCAGGGAAGGCGATGGGGTCCGTGCGCGTCTTCAGCGGTGTCATCCCGATCCAGAAGAGAGGAGCCTCCGGAAGCGCGCGCAGCTCGTCGAGTGTCATCACCCGAGCACCACCTTGATGCCGGGCAGCTCGCCCGTGGCGTGCCCCTGGTAGACGACCAGGTGGCAGCCGCAGAGCTCGCACCGCCCGCTGACGCTCGGCTCCTCGACCGTGTTCGCGTGGCGCTTGGGCGGCCACGCCTTCGGCCGGAAGACGTGCTGGTCTTCCTGCTCCTCGCACTCATCCTTGCCGGCGTACTGGTACTGCGAGGGCGCCACCGTCTGCGTCTTCTGGCGCTGGCCCATCAGCTGCGCCTCCGGATGATCACGTCGAAGAAGATGCAGGTCGCCGCCGTGCCCCAGAAGTCGCTGGCGGGGGTCGTCTCGCTCGTCTCCACGATCATGGCGTCGATGCCCGTGCCGATGCCCGCGCCCCCGCGGCTCTCGGAGCCTTGCGCGGTCAGGGGCTCTAGGCGCACACACGTGCCGTCGATCTTCTCGACCTTCATGCCCCAGCGTGTCAGTTCCATGCTGTCTCCCCTCAGCGCGCGCTGGCGCGCGTCACCGCGATGATCTCGTCCACCAGCGCCATGCGCCGGGGATCGCCCTCGGGCATCTCCTGCAACTGCTTCCTGATCTCGTTGGCGCGCTCCGTCGCCGCCTCGCGGCTGAGCGTCTGGTAGCCCTCGCCCGACATCGCGCCGTGCTCGACGAGCGCCGTGCCGACCTGCGCCCAGGCGCGCACCATCGCCGGGTGCCGGCTCGCGGCGTAGAGCGCGCTCGCCGGGTTCGTCAGCGCCTCCTCGAGATCCGCGCCGCCGAACTCCGTGATCGCGCGGTTGGCGCGCCCGACCATCGCGTCGTAGTTCGGGCCCCACTCCGTGCGGAGCTTGACCTCGACGGCCTTCGCCTCCTGGGTCGCCGCGCTCAGGCGCGTGCGCTCGAGCCCGCCGTAGAAGTCGATCGCCGCCTGCACGACCGCGGGCGGCGCGCCGGCCGCATGCATCGCCGAGAGGAACTGCGCCTCCACCGCCGCATCCCAGCCGCTGTCGATCGCCGCCTCGGGGCGCTTGACCTGGTACTGCGTCGGCGCGTCGGGGACGCCGAGACGCTTGCGGAGCTCCGTCTGATACGCGGTGCGCTCCTCGGGCGTGGCCTTCTCGCCAGGCTCCAGGAGCCCGCTCGGCTTGGTCCCCACGAGCTTCTTGGTCTCGACGAACGCCTTGGCGAGCTGGGGGCCGACCTCGGTCCAGTCGGCACCTTTGAAGCTCTCCAGCGACTTCTCCTGCGCCAGCGGCGCGAGGTCGCCCGTGAGCCCGGTGCGCCAGTCCGAAGGCGGCGGCGCGGGATCGACCGGCAGGACGGGGACAGGATCCGCCATCACTTCTCCTCTTTCGCCTTCGCGCGCCGCAGCGCGCTGCTCTTGAGCAGGATGTGGAGCAGCAGGTTCGTCGCGCCCGCGCGCGCCAGCGGATCGGGCATGGCCGCCGCAGCGACCTTCAGGTCATCCAGTACGAGCGTCGTATCGCGCGACGGCGCGAACACGTGCGCGTAGGCGTCGGCGGTGGTGCGCTGGGCGGGGGTCAGACTCATGCGTCGTAGATCCATTGGCGAGCGATCTCGCACAACGCGACGAACACAGCATCCTTGTCGCGCTCCAATTGCCCGAGCTGGGCGTATGGAACGAGATCGGGATGGTGGCGCTGTTCGCGATCGTAGACCTCACCGTAGGTCCATCCATTTGCGAGATACGCCTGCATCCACGAGCCATGTAACTCTTCGGGCGACGTTGATCTCCGCTCGCCGCACTGCCTGTCTATCACGCCCAGGAATTGCTTGCGGAAGTCATCTTCGCGCTCTGACCATGCACTCGGCACGATCGGCGCGCCAGCGGCTTGCGCCGCAAGACGCGCAGCTTCATAGACAAACACTGCGCGTCGTTCCACCAAGCTCATCGCGCGCTCCCGTTCGTTGCCTCGGGCCCCGGCGCCAGCTCCTTCAGGAACGGCGTGGCGCGGCCGGCCGCCGTCGCCGCGCGCTCCATGACGTCGAACTTCTGCAGATTGTCGGCGCGCTCCTGGCGCTGCGCCCGCGTCTGCGCGATCACCTCGTCGCTCTTGAGCTGGTCGCTCGGCAGGCCCGTGATCTCGGCGCGCGCGCGAATCATCTTGTCCGTGTCGAGCAGGTCCCACTCGTCCGCCGGCACCTTGGCCTTGCCCTCGGCGATGGTGAGCACCAGAGCCACCACCCGGTCCTGCGCCGCCAGCTCGATGGTGCGCTGCGCCCGGGCCAGCGGCCCCTCGTACTCGATGTCGATGTCGGCCGTGTCGCCCAGCTCGCGGAGCTCGTCGGGCAGCGGCAGGAGCGCGCCCGCGCGCGCCATCAGGGCGAAGCAGCGCTGCACCAGCGGGTTCAGGAACTCCGACTCCAGGCGCCCCGTGGTGGGGCCCAGCAGGCGCTGCATCTGCTCCTGGAGCGCCAGCACCTCGGTCGCCGTCATGTCGGGCTTCTCGTGCAGGATCAGCTGGTCGGTGAAGTAGATGGCGCGGATCGCCTGGCGCAGCTCGCTGAGCGTCAGCTGCGTCAGGTCAACTTTTTGCCCCGTGTTGATGAAGCCGAACGAGTCGGGAATCGAGCCCGCGGCGTTGATGACGTTGCGCCCGCCGGCCGTGAGGTCGAGGTCGCCGACCACGCTGTCATCGCGCTCGTAAGTCGGCGGGATCATCGCGAGCGGGGCGGCCTTCAGCACGATCTCCTTCGCCGCGTTCAGGGAGGCGACGTCGGGCAGCGCCGTGTGCGACGGGCCGCGCCCGTAGGTCTCGCCGCTCGACTTGGTCCAGCGTGGTGCCATATAGGAGAACTCCTCGTACCCGCTCTCCTCGACCTTGCGCTTGGTCTCCGCGACGACGTAGCACGAGGCCCACGCCATGTTCCTGGCGCCGCGCTTGGCCTGGCCCGTGCGGTCATCGTAGATGCGCTCGGCACGCGGATACACGGCATGCAGCAGCTCGACGGGGCGCTCCGGCTGCGTCGCGAGGCGGCGCACGAGCTCCTCGCCGATCGCCTCCTTCCACTTCGCGTACACGCTCCGCAGCGGCAGGCTGAACTTGCGGAACAGCGTATCGACGCGGTGGTCGGCATCCTCGCTGATCACGTAGGTGCCGCAGGCCGGGACGAGGAACCGGAAGCCGCCGAAGCCCCCTGACCGCGGCACGTCCTTCTCTTCCACGAGGAGCGCGCCCGTGCCGAACGCCACCAGATCGAGGTACATCTCGTGCACGCTCTGGTTGAACTCGCTCTGCCGCAGCGCCGCGTGGATGCGGCGCGCGCAATCCTCGAGCCAGTCCTGCACGGGCTTGAGGTCGTTCAACTCCGCTTGCCGCATCTTCAACGACAGCCACGGCTGCGTCGCGGGCGTCATCGAGGCATGAATCGAGGCCGCGAGCAGGATCGCGCTGTGCGGCGCCGTGGCGTCGTAGAGCTTCGCCGTCTGCTTCTCGCCCTCGGCGCGCTGGACCAGGATGTTGCTCTTGTAGGGGATCACGTAGTCGGCGATGTCCTGCCAGACCGTGCGGGCCGTGGCCTGCTGGCCCCACAGCTCGTCCCAGCGCTTGAGCAGGCGGATCGCCGTGTCCTGCTGCGCCATGCTACGCCCCCAGCGTCTCCGCGCCCTGCGGGCCGGCCCCGCCCGCGGTCGGCGTCAGGAGGCGACGCTCCCCTGCGAGGATTTGCGACGAGCGCCCGCGGCGGCGCCGGATCGCGAGCCCGGCCCGCGCCTTCTCCTCCTGGATCTCGCGGTCGGACTTCGAGGGCGGAGGCGGAGACGGGGGAGGCGGTGACGGCACGCGGCCCCCGAAGGCGACGACCGGGAGGAGCAGGAGCCCGAGCAGCGTGAGGTCGATCATTCGCGCACCCCGAGGTCTTGCAGGACGCGCGCGCGGGCGGCGGGCGCCAGCGCGTCGAGCGCCTCGCGGTACACGCGCTCCCGCGCCTGCTGCTGCTCGGCGAGGGTGGGATTCACGAGGCCGTTGAGCACGTGGGCGCGCACCAGCTCGTCCACGGTGACGCCCGCATGCTGCGCCCGAGCCGCGAGCGCGCGGTCCTGGGCCGCGCTCGTCGTGACGGTGTAGGAGCCGGCCCACGCGGGCGCGGTGGCCAGCAGCAGGCCCGCGAACACCATCAGCGTTCTCATGGAAAAACCTCCGTGACCAAATAAAAGACCATCGTGCCCTGGCTCAGATTCGTCGCCGCGCCGTCCCCGAGGTTGCCCGTACCGCTCGTGATCCGGTACGTCACGGTCGTCGTCGAGGCCCAGGACATCAGCACGCCGTTGAACAGCGCGCCGTTCGCGGTGCGCGCGGCGGCGTTCAGGCTCGCGCCGAGCTCCGCGTCCGCATCGCCGAACTGCGCGGTCGCGGCGTCGAGGTCCATCGAGGCGAGCAACTCGGTCCCGCCCGCCGTCGTCCCGAGCGTGCCCGAGAGCGTCGCGGTCGTGCAGACGGCGGTGCAGGCGTAGGTCGTCGTGAGGTCCGCGATGACGGCCTTGAGGAACGTTTTGGCCGGGAGCGTAGCGATGGTGAGATCGCATGTCGTCGCGGCGGCGACGCAGTTGGTGCGCAGCACGGTGACCTTGTAGATCACCGAGCGGACGTTCGCGGTCTCGTTGACCGTGACCCCTGTGCCGGAGCCCGCCGTGACCTTGCCGGCCTCGGCGTAGAGCGTGCCGGTGCTCCACGTCCCCAGCGTCGTCCCGTCTGTCGTGACCTTCGCGTGGCCGACGGCATGGCGGGAGAGGCGAACGTCGTATGAACCGATCGACGCAATGGATGCCGCGTTACCCCAGAGCAGTTGCCCCGCAGCGACCAGGACCAACCCGGACGAGTTAAGCTCCAGCACATCGCTCCCGCCCGCGCTATAACTCGTATTCCCAGCTCCCGCCGCGGACTTGAACAATCCTGTCGTGGGAAAGTTCGTGAACGCCAGACTCGGCGCCGCCTTCGAGCCGTTAGGGAGGAGGAGTGGACCTTGCGTGATCGTCAGCTTCGGCAGACTCGCCCGCGCCCAGATCGCCACGTCGCTGAACGTCGAGGCGGGCGTCAGCGCGAGCCCGAGCAGCACGACCGCGAGCAGCGCGAGCGTGAGGCGCTTCACTGGCTCACGCATTGCACTTTCACGTTGGTGTCCGCGCTCTGGCGGATGAAGCGCGCCTTGCTGGCGGGGCGCACATAGGCGAAGTCGCCCGCGTTGAGCGCGAAGTCGTTGCTGTCAGGCGTCGCCGTCGGCGAGTGCAGGCTCAGGTAGACGCCGTTATCCACAACGTAGAACAGCGCGCCATCTCGGTTGCCGTCGCCGCAGAGGTCCGCGGTGACCCCCAGCGCCGTGGTGCTCACGGTCAAGCTCTCCTCGCTCGACGTCGGGACGCCCGGCGTGGCGATCTGCGCCCCCGCGGGCGCCGCGAGCAGCAGCAGCAGGACGATCAGTCGGCTCATCGCTCCCCCCGCAGGATCGCGCCCTTGCGCGGTGTCTGGACGTGCGTGTAGTCCGCGAGCTGCGCCATGCTCATCCCCGTCTTCGTGCGTTTGCCGTGCTTCGCCCTCGTCATCTCGGCCATCATGAAGCGGCGCTGGCGCTCACTGACGGATGGCATCAGCATGATCCTCGGCGAGCACAGCGCCGTAGAAGATCCTCACCGAATCATAATCACGGTCGAGAATCCACTCGGGTTGATTCTGCAACCAGCGGAGATATGCCTGCGGCGGATTGCCGCTTGGCCATCGCGTGTTCATGTTCAGCGCCTCCCGTGCAGGTGTTCGTACACGTCGAAGCTCGTCTTCGCGGGCTTCGGACGCGGCCGGCTCACGCCGTCTTGCATCGCCCACGCCGCAGTGCGTGAGGGCTGCTCGTCGCGCACCGTGATCGCGAGGTAGCGGAAGGCGTCGGCGCCGTGCGAGGCCCAGTCGTGGAGGGGCTTGTCCTTCCAGTCCTGGCGCTTGTCGTCCCACTCCTGGCGGTACTGCGCGAGCGCGTCGATCAGGCGCGCGCACTTCGTCTCGTCGAACCAGCAGCGGGCGAAGAGGCGGCGCGCCTGGGCGATCGAGGCCAGCACGTCGGCCTGCCCGAGCACGGTCACGGGGCGCAAGCCGAGCTGCTGCGCCTGCTGCGCGAGCGTGCGCCCCTCGGCCGCTTGCTGCGCGTGGCCTGCGTCGTGCGGCAGGTGATGGCGCCCGTAGAGGTACGGCCGGCGCGCCAGTTCGCGCACGTAGTACTCGATGCCCTCGAGCGAGGACTCCACGTAGTCGATCACGTGCAACTCGCGCCCGAGCTGCTGCACGAAGATGATCGCCGTGGCATCGCTCCACCCGAGGTCCCAGAACGTGTTGACGGGCACCGCGGGCTCCCACGACACGCTCTTGATGCGCCCCTCGGCGCGCGCCGCTTCGAGCTGCCGGGCGAAGTAGGCGCCCTTGAGCGCGGCTTCCCACGAGCACTCGTACTCCTGCGCGAACTCGTCGGGGCCGATCTGCGTGCGCGCCAACTCCACCTCGGCGTGCGCCGCCTCGCCCTCGAGATTGCCGATCACGCCGCTGTCCGAGAAGCGATACGTCGTGCAGTACCACTCCGGATCGCGGTGGCGCGCGTGGTACAGCGTGTGGAAGTGGTTGCGCCCCTTCGGGGTGCCGATGAAGAGCGCGAAGCCGCGCTTGGCCGCGAGGGCGGGGCGCACGACCTGATCCCACGCCGCCGGGTCCATCTGCGCGTACTCGTCGAGCACCACGCCGTCCAGATGCATGCCGCGGAGCGCATCGTAGTCGTCGGCGCCGAGGAGCTTGACGAACGCGCCGTTCGGAAAGTCCGCGCGCAACTCGCTCTCGTTCACCCGCACGGGCGGCGCAGGCACGGCGAGCTTGAGCGTCTTCCAGCTCGCGGCCTTCGCCTGCTTGTAGAACGGCGCCATGTAGGCGTACTCGCCCTGCGGCTTCTCGGTCGCGGCCTTGACGAGGAGATTCACGGCGAGGGTGGTCTTGCCGAGTCCTCGGTGGCAGACCAGGACGGAAAACCGTTTCCGGGCGAGCCGGTCGAGGAGATAGCGCTGGGCGCCGTTGGGTCGAAATCGGACAGGCTGCGCGGCGGCGTCGGCGTCGCGCTCAGGTCCCACACGATCAGCGTCGGCCCCTGCGTCGTGATCTGCACGCTGTCCTTCGGCACCGGGTCCGTGCGCTTCAGAACCTGCTCGGTGGCCCATTGCGCTTTCGCGTCATTCCGTGAATGCAGCCACGTCTCGAGATTTTCCGTTGCGCGCACGCGCATGCGTTTCCAGCGAGTCCCGATCGGGTCGAGCATTTCTTCGCGCGTCGGCACGAGCGCTCGCGGAGAGGACGCCATACACGACGCACACGTAGCGCGCGCCGGCAACAGCGTCAAGAGCGAGGCGTCAACAGGCAGGCGTCAACAGCGAGCGATCAACACTCAGGGGCGGAAAAAAAACACGCGCTCCAGCAGGGCCGCGTAATCCTGTCGGATGAGCCGATAGCGGCGCGCGGCATTGACTCGGTGGGTCATGACTTGGTCCGGATGCGGCGCTCGCCCTTCGCGGCGCGCCCGCATGGCCCACTTGCGCACGGTCTGCTCCTTGCGCCCCCAGAGCCGCGCGAGGTCGGCATACGTGTACCACACGTGCGGAGCGGCGGGCAGGCGGAAGCTCACGGCCAGGATACAGGTGTCGCTCACGACGGCGGCTGCAGTCCTGCCGTGCGCAAGAGATTGAGCGCGGCGCGCTTCTTCGCCTCATGCTGCTCGAGCGCCGCCGCCGCATCCAATGCGGCGGGCGGCGGCGCGTTCCTATCTAGGTTCTCTTCGAGAATCTTCTTTATGGGATTGGGAGGGGAGGGGGGCATACCAGAGGGGGTAGCACGTGCTTTAGCATCTGCCATAGCTTTTGCTATGCCACCTGCTTGACCTGCCTTTGCTTTCTTTTCACGGAGTTCCTTGAGTTGGGCCTTGCTTGGGTTGTATTCGAGAAAGTCGTGGACGACATATCCGCGCCGGTTTTTTTCTAGCAAACCGCTAGCACACAAGGCGTCGATGAGCAGCGAGGCGTCGATGTCGTCGCCCACTTCGAAGAGGCCAGGCACCCCCCCGGTGGCCACACCGATGTGCTGGAACGGCCAGAGACGCTTCAGTTGTTCCCGGGAGATGTGCCCATCAGTCAGATAGCGCATGCAGTAGCACGTCGCGGAAAACCAGAGCCACCCGGCCAGTGGCGCCAGATTGCCGAGTTGCGTGAACTTCGGATGATCCGGCGTCAGGTCCTCAAAACGAACCCATGTCACTGCTCCACCTCCCCTAAGGTGGAGGGCGACGCCCGTGTAGGGGCACGAGCGCCGCCCTCGAGCGCACTGCACCGTCCCGCAGGAGGACGCGCCGAGTCTCGCATGATCGTGGTTGCGCGCGCAAGCGGAATGTGCTACCCGAAGGCTCATGGCGTTCCACTTCAAGCCTGAAGTCGGAATGAGCGCGGGCCTAGCCGCCGCGGTGCTCGTCCAGGTCGCGACCGAGGTCTTCGACCGCTACCACGCCGAGTGCTGGCTGACGAGCGCCAACGACGGCACGCACCGCGCCGACTCGTTCCACTATCGCGATCTGGCGTGGGACCTCCGCACGCAGCACCTGAAGCCACTCGACAAGCGCACCTTAGTGCGCGAGCTGCGCCAGCGCCTCCTGCCGCAGTTCGAGGTCATCTTCGAGGACGAGGGTGGTCCGAACGAGCACGTGCACGTGGAGTATGACACCGGGAGGCTCCCATGATCGACGCGCTCGAAAAGGCGACCCGACCGTTGGTCACCCTCGCCCTGACGGCCGCCCTGATCTACGGCTTCCTGCTCGACAAGGTGGGCGCCGAGGCGTTCCTCGGGATCGTCGGCGGCGTCATCGGTTTCTGGTTCAGCCAGCGCCAGCTGGCCAAGGAGGCGCCCAAGCCATGATGACGCGGTGGCTCCCACTCATGCTCCTGCTCCTCACCACCGGCTGCACCTCCGCCCTCGCCGGCATGTCCCCAGAGCAACTCGCGGCGCTCGCCAAGGACAAGAACGCCAGCGTGACCTGCTTCTCGGGCGTCTACGCGGGCGCCAAGGTCAACATGCTGTTCCTCACGGCCGATAAAGGTGTCCCCGCAGGCGTCACAATCGACGACGGGTGCAAGGCCGCCTTCACCTCCCCGCCCAAGTAGCGCCTGGCCATTCTGGCAGGCGATTTGTCCCAAAAGCGACGAAACGCGGCAGTGGTCGGAGACTGCGCAGCGCGGAAGTGGGCGAGAAGGCGCGCGGTGCCACGTTGCTGAGCCTGACAGGTAAGGTTGGCATGGCTTGCAAGGGATAGGAGCATGATCCTGGCACGCGAGTCGTGGCCATCCGTGCTTGCAGACCGGAGCGAGGTCCGGGGCGTGTTTGTGGGCGGTTGTGTTGATCGGGGCGATGGGAGTAGGTTTCGCGCGAAGGCACACACACATACCGGCGGGCAAAACGCTGGATATATCTGCGTGTTGGCGGCGCGCAGGCTGTCTGACCGTGATCTCATGCTCCATGAACTGGCCCATCTGTTGGCCGGAGAACGCGGTCATACGGACACGTGGCGAAAGTGGGTACTGTTGATCGGGGGCACGCTATCGAGTACGGCAAGTCTCAGGGATTACCACAAACACTCGCGAACGAGGCACGCATAAGCGCATGACGTGCAGACAAGCCGCCTCCTGGCCCACCCGCGAGGAAATCGAGCGCATCCGCGGCGACTACGACGCCTACTGCGCCGCGCCGGACTACGACGGGGCGGTGCGCGTGGCGGCGCTGCTCGGCATCGTGCTGCGGCGCGTGGAGTGGCTGGAGATGCTGCTGCTGCGCCAGGCGACAGGAGAACGATGATGACCGAGATCATCCGCGAGATCGGGCCGGATCTTCGTCGAGGCCGGCGCGCTGTACGCCCAGCTCGTCGCGAAGGCGGCGGGCGACGCGAAGCGGGCCCGGCGATGAGCCAGCCTGCCGGTCGCCCGCTCTTCGACGTGCTCACCGAGGACCTCTACGCCCAGGTCCTCCGCGAGCGCCCGGCGGCCGAGGCCGCGGCCTGGCTCGCCGACGAGTGCCGGAAGAAGGACCGGGCGAATGAGGCGCTCCGGGAGCACGTGCGCGCGCTGCTGCGCGCCCTGGACCAGGGCGGCCAGGCGCTCGACCAGGCGTTCGACGCGATCGAGGCCGCGCGGGAGGCGCTCGGATGATCCAGTTCCTGCCGGGCGAGATCGATCTCCGCGCGCTCGAACGCGCGCGACTCACGGACGCGGAGGCTGGGGACGACGTCCTGCTCGACCTCATGCCGGCGGATCTGCCCGGCGTCGTCCACGTCTGGGTCCGGCGCGCGGACCTCGCGGCGGTGCTGTGGCCGGAGACCCAGTCGTGAAGCGACGCACGCGCCGGCCCGTCATCATCCAGGTCCGCGAGGACGCCAAGGGGCTCAGCCTCACGACGCGCGGCACGCGCCGCCTGACCAGGGTCGGCACGGTCCTCGCGCTGGCCGCGCTCGCGACGTTCCAGCGGATCGGGCGGAGGAGCAAGAGATGACCCGCGGCCGCGGCCACTGCGCGACGTGCGACCGGATCTTCACGCTGACCTTCAAGGGCACGATCCCCGCTCACACGGTCGGCAGCAGCAAACCGGCCGGCCCGGTGGCCACCTGTGCCGGCTCGCACCAGGCGCCGAAGCTAGGGACGGTGACAGCGCGATGACCGGCACGCCTCTCTACCGGCTGCTCACAGGGCGTCGGTGTTTCTCTTGTGGCGACATCGTAGCTACAGACAAGCCGCGCGCACTCGCCGTGTCCATTCGATGCGGCCATTGCGGCCGGCCGGTGCGCTACCTCGGCCGGTGCCGCACTGGATGTTCGCTGTGATCGTCGCCCTCGCGTTCCTGGCCGGCGTCGTCGTCGGCGTCTGCGGGCTCGCGGCCGTATCGCTCTGCGTGGTGGCCCGTCGGGCGTGCGTGGTGGCACGCCGCGCGGAGCGGCACCTCCACGACAGCCTCCCGACTGATCGACTCCGGGGCATGCCGTTCGACGACCGGCGTCCGGAGGAGCGGCGGCGGCCGTGAGCCTGCTCATTAGCGAAGCCGAGTGGCAGGAAGCAAAACGGCGCACGAATCGCTGGGTGGATTCACTGCCGTTCCATCCCTGGATCGAGCTCCCGATCCCAGCGCATCTTCCGGACCTGCACGGCCAGCGAGCCTTCGAGCACCGCGATGGTCGGCGCGTCATCGTGTCCGTGGGTGCTCACGATGGGCGCTGGTGGCTCCACGTCTCCGTCTCTCGGGCCAAGTACATTCCGAGCTACGACGATCTCGCCGACGTCAAGCGCGTGTTCGTCACCGATGCGTGTCAAGCCGTGCAAGTCTTTCCCCGTCAAGCGCGGCACGTCAACATCCATCCGTACTGCCTGCATCTCTGGGCGTGCCTCGAGCCCGATGGTGACGGACTCCCAGATTTCGGCGCTGAGGGAACGATATGACGCCCGATCCCGAGATCCTCCGCCAGTTCGCGCGCGGGTCGAACGGCGGCGCAGGCTGGGCGGCCCGCGCTTGTGTTGGCTGTCACGACTACTCTGAGTCCATCCCGTCGATGCTGGCTATCGCGCAGCCAGGGGTGTACGGCGGCCGGCTCCCGATCTTCTGGATCAAGGGCGAGGCATGGCGGGCATGACTCCCACCGAGGGCTGGCTCCTCTTCTGGCTCGGGTGCCTGTCCGGCGCCCTCGCCGTCGCGCTGGTCGGCTGGGCGGCGGCGCTGTGGCGGCACCCGATGCGGTGCGCGCTGAGGAGGGAGATGGACCGATGAGCAAGGCGAGCGAGTGGGTCGGACAGGATTATGAGGCAGATCGGCTCAAAGCGTTGCGACCGGTTTGGGAGCTGGGAGAGGAGCCGCTCCCGGGGAATTCCGGGGTGATCTCCGCGCGAGTAGCACATGGCTCTCTCGGCTTCGAGCCAATCCTGGAGCTTCGCAACGGCGGGACAACCACGCTGCTCCGAGAACAGCAAGCCATTGCATTCGCCCGCTGGATTCTCGACACGTTTGGGGAGCACTCATGACCTCGCCGCATCCCGTCGATTGCGAGGGCGGCTGGATTCCGTGCTGGTCCTGCGGCGGCGAGGGCGACGAGCACAACTGCGGTGAGGATTCATGCTGTTGCGCCGAGCCGGAGTTCGACGACCGCGTGGTGTGTAACCAATGCGGGGGCGCGGGCGGGTGGCCGTGTCGGGCGTGCAAAGTGGCGTTGTCATGACCTCGCCGCACTCGGGCGGCGGGCGGGGCGCGGCGGGGAGCGATCGTCGCTCAGTGGAACCTGCCGCGCCCCGGACTGTATCGACCTGGGGAGCCGGCTGCGGGGATCGCGTCAGGACCACGACCAAGAGACGGGTCGCACCCGCCGCGTGGAACCGGCTTTCCAGACACGACCTCGCGGACGCTTGGCGCGCGGCGCTCCTCGCCCTGGCGTGCGTCGTGGCGTATGGGGCGCTGGCGTGGGTGGTGGCGCCGTGAATCCCAAGAATCCGGCGGGGCGTCGCTTGCCGCGCGACTATGTCTATGAGCCGTGCGCGCGGACGCGCAACCTCGACAAATGCCAATGCGGTCGTTTCAAGAACGCCGATAGGCCAGTGTGCCGCCACTGTGTTCGGCGGCAGAAGCCGCCGCGATGAGCTGCCGCGCCCAAGCCGCGCCGCCTCTGCCCCGCGAGATCCGCGAGTCCCTCTTCGTCACGGTGCGCGACGACGGGAGCGCGCTGGTGCTGCTGGGCGAGCACTTCGTCACCTGCTCGGACTGCCGGCGCGCCGCGGCCGTGGTGATCGTGCGGGGGACTCGGTATCGGTGCGTGGAGTGCGACGGATGACGTGCACTGCACGTCCTACTGTTTCGAGCTATGCGATGGACGCTGCTTCGTCGCGTGCGAACGATCGGAGGATTCAATGACTGACCGCTGGCTCGGGTGGCACTTCCTGCCCGCGGACCGCCGACTCCGGGGGTCGCGCGAGGTCGTCGAGGCCGGGCGGACCTACCGTGCCGAAGGGCCGCTCGTCATGTGCCGGAACGGGATGCACGCCTCGACGCGCGCGCTCGACGCGCTGTCGTATGCGCCCGGCCCCGTCGTCTCCCGCGTCGAGTTGCTTGGTGAGCGCCTCGACGCGAGCGACAAGTCGTGTGCCCGCGAGCGTCCCGTGCTCTGGATCGCGGACGCGGCCACCGTGCTGCACGAGTTCGCGTGCGCGGTGGCGATGGACGCGCTCCATCTCACCGAAGCGCGGGGCGCGGGCGTAGACCCGTGCTCGTGGGCGGCGATCGAGACCAAGCGCCGGTGGCTCCGCGGCGAGGCCACGGACGCGGAACTGCGCGCGGCCTGGAGCGCGGCCTGGAGCGCGGCCTGGCGCGCGGCCCGGAGCGCGGCCTGGAGCGCGGAGAGCGCGGCCTGGAGCGCGGCCTGGAGCGCTCAGAACGTCGTGCTGGAGGCGCTGTTGTGGAGTCTCAGGCCATGAACCTCCACGCGATACTCGGGCGCTTCTGCCAGCGCCACGGGAAGCGGCGTCTGCGAGACGTGTTGGACGGTGAACGAGGGCGAGCCCCGGCGATGCAGGCCCCGCGTGGCTGAGCGCACCGAGTCCGAGATCACGCGCGAGATTCTGCGTGCGTGCAACCTACTGCCAGGCGTCACGCTTTGGCGCGTCAACAGC
>Ga0209320_10000113_pt1 | contig 41284 bp, 29 predicted proteins | sample Rifsed13ft4_FD_184008 | JGI IMG/M metagenome (GOLD analysis project Ga0209320, IMG submission 184008) | Soil microbial communities from Rifle, Colorado, USA - sediment 13ft 4 (version 2) | ecosystem: Environmental > Terrestrial > Deep subsurface > Rock core/Sediment | place: Rifle, Colorado... | reverse complement strand
GATGTCAGAAAAGAATTGTGCGAACAATTAAACCTTAAATCAATCATTTTTGCAGGTAGAATTCCATCTTATGGAAAATACAAAGACGAAATCACACCAAAAGTCTATATCGAAAAAGTAAAGAAAAAAGAGATCTATGATCCCGTTTTATCTTTTCAATTAAGCAATGATTTCCATGAAGTTCGTGTACTTAAGAATTACTTAGTTGGCGACACTGAATCCTTGGAATATGCCGTATTGTTAGAATGGAATAACATTTACTATGAGGATAGTCCGAAGCTTATCAATGTCAAAAAAAGTGTGGTTAGGCTGGGATTAATTCAGTGGCAAATGCGATCATTATCCAATTTAAATGCCCTTTTTGACCAAGCCGAATTTTTTATAGACACAGTTTCTGGCTATGAAAGTGATTTCGCATTGTTTCCCGAGTTTTTCACGGCACCGTTGATGGCTGACTTTAATCATTTATCAGAACCCGAAGCGATTAGGGAACTGGCAAAACATACCGAAGCCGTAAAGCTGAAATTTCAAGAATTTGCCATTTCATACAACATAAATATCATCACAGGAAGCATGCCTTTTATAGAAAACGGACATGTGTATAATGTAGGTTTTTTATGCAAACGCGATGGTACAAATGAAATGTACCGCAAAATTCATATTACACCTAACGAAGTTTTTCATTGGGGAATCACTGGAGGAGATGTTATTCAAACCTTTGACACCGACTGTGGAAAGGTAGGAGTTATGATTTGTTATGATGTGGAGTTCCCAGAACTATCCAGACTGATGGCTGACGAAGGAATGAACATTCTATTTGTCCCTTTCCTAACGGACACCCAAAATGGGTATACGCGAGTGAAACATTGCGCGCAAGCAAGAGCAATTGAGAATGAATGTTATGTTGCCATCGCAGGTTGCGTAGGTAATTTGCCCAAAGTGAATAATATGGACATTCAATATGCCCAAGCAGCTGTATTTACACCTTCCGATTTTGCCTTCCCAAGTAATGGAATCAAAGCCGAAGCGACACCAAACACAGAAATGACTTTGATCGTTGATGTTGACATTAATCTTTTAAAAGAACTACACGAACATGGAAGTGTAAAAATATTGAAAGACAGAAGGCACGATTTATATAGTTTGAAAAAAATATAATAATGAAAAATTGTCTAGAATGTGAAGAAAAAATTGTGGGACGGGAGGATAAAAAATTCTGTAGCGATGGTTGTCGCAATGCCTACAACAACAAAATAAACAAAGACAACAATAATTTTATGCGCAACATCAACAATAAGTTGCGCAAAAATTATCGAATCCTACTGGAACTTAATCCCGATGGAAAGTCAAAAACTTCAAGGACAAAACTACTAAGTAAGGGTTTTGATTTTGAGTTTTTTACTAATATATTGAAAACTAAAACAGGAAATACCTACTATTTTTTGTACGACCAAGGCTATATGTTTTTGGACAATGATTTCTTTATGTTAGTCAAAAAAGATATCTAATACCACACCCCCCAAATCCCCAAAGCATGAAAAAAAGTTTTTCTTCCCTGTTTAGCATTTTATTTATCCTGATAACCTTAGGGATACTTTATTTTACGATGATGCCTCAATGGACTTCAGACGATGATGCTCCACTAAGTGAATTTTCTACCAAAAGAGCCTTGACACAAGTAAAGGCGATTGCTAAACAACCGCATTATGTAGGTTCAAGCAATCACGAGAAAGTGGCTGAATATCTTCAACAAGAACTGCATAAACTGGGATTGCAACCATCAATACAAGAAGGATATACCTTAACAGACTGGGGAAATTTAGTTAAATCAAAAAACATCTTAGCCAGAATTAAAGGGACTCAAAACACAAAAGCATTATTGTTGCTTACCCATTACGACAGCGCCCCACACTCCTCCTCTCGTGGTGCCAGCGATGCTGGTTCTGGAGTTGCAACAATCTTAGAAGGCGTACGTGCTTTTTTGCACAACAAAACACCCCATAAAAACGACATCATAATTCTGTTTTCAGATGCGGAGGAACTAGGATTAAACGGTGCCGCCTTGTTTGTTACTAAAAGCAGCTGGGCAAATGACGTGGGTTTAGCTCTGAATTTTGAAGCTAGGGGGACCTCTGGTCCGAGCTATATGCTGATGGAAACTAATAATGGAAATGCGGGCCTTGTCAAAGAATTTGCGGCAGCTAATATCACCTATCCAGTATCCAATTCATTAATGTACAGCATTTATAAAATGTTGCCAAATGACACTGATCTAACCGTATTTAGAGAACAAAAAAACATCCAAGGCTATAATTTCGCATTTATTGACGGCCATTACAATTACCATACTGCCCAAGATGACATCGAGCATCTCAATATAAATACCTTGGCTCATCAAGGCAGCTATCTAATGCCTTTATTAAATTATTTTTCGAATACAAATTTGAATGCCACGCACGCCAAAGCTGATTATGTCTATTTCACCATCCCATTTACTTTCATAAGTTATTCGTTTGAATTAGTAATACCCTTTTTCATTTTTGCATTTATACTCTTTCTACTACTGGTTTTCATAGGAATCGCCAAAAGAATTCTAACGTTTTCAGAAATCATAAAAGGATTCATTCCTCTTTTGGGTTCTGTAATCACATCTGGCCTAATCACCTTTTTTGGATGGAAAGGACTATTGATGGCTTACCCGCAATACAATGATTTGCTCAATGGCTTTACTTACAATGGGCATGCGTACATTGCCGCATTTGTGTTTCTTGCATTGGCAATAACATTGTCGGTTTATAATTTATTTTCTTCAAAAAACGTAACAATAAACCATTATGTGGCTCCTTTATTTGTTTGGTTAATCATTAATGGCGCTTTAGCCATCTATTTGAAAGGGGCTGGTTTTCTAATCATCCCTGTTTATTTCGGATTGTTTATGTTTGGTTACTACATCATCACCCAAAAATCAAATAAAACACTAAATCTTGTCTTTAGTATTCCCGCTTTAATGATTATAGTTCCATTTATTCAAATGTTCCCAATAGGTTTGGGGTTAAAAGTGCTTTTTGGAAGTGCTATTTTGACCGTCTTGACGGTTGGATTGCTGTGGCCCGTTTTTGGGGCTTTCGCCAAAAAAGGAAAATGGGCACTTTTATTTTCATTAATTTCCATCGGCTTTTTTGCCAAGGCACATTTCGAATCAGGTTATGAAAAGGGAAAAGCTAAATCGAACAGCCTAGTTTATATTTATGATGCCGATACCCATAAAGCCCATTGGGTTACCTATGATAAAAATCTGGATGTTTGGACTAAAGCCTATTTGGGCGAAAACCCAAAACAAGCCACTGCATGGAAAGAGACACCTTTGTTCAGCAAATACGATTCTCAATTTACCTTTTCAGCTGAAGCAGCCGTAAAAGAATTGCCAAAACCTACCATTGAATTTCTAAGAGACAGTGTGGACGGCAATCAACGCTATTTTAAAATTAAAATCAGTCCCAACCGAAGAGTAAATCGCTATGATATTTTTGCCAACGAAAAAATAGTTTTTTCTGATTTCAAAGCAAATGGAGCAAAACAACTCGAACAGGAGGGCTCAAAAATGAATCGCAACGGAAAGAAAATCCTAAGCTACTATGTTGTCAATAACGAACCACTCGAAATGGAGTTTGCCATTGCGAAATCGGCTCTTTTTGATATGCACCTTTTGGAAAGCTCCTTTGATTTGATGTCCAACCCATTATTTAAGATGACTCCTAGAGCTCCTTGGATGATGCCAACACCTTTTGTTTTGAATGATGCTGTAGTAATCAAGGAGAGAATAAAGCCCACTCCAAAAGTGATTGCAGTTCCTACCGCAATTGTCCCACAGTAAACAGTAACAAAAGAAAGAATAACATCTCCAAAAATCACTAAGCCAGACTCAATTATTCCCCAAGGCAAGATCAAAAAAGATGCTAAAAAAATAATTGCAACCGACAGCTCAAAAGTTAATTAATTTTATTGAAATTTGTCACTGAAAAAATTAATGGACACATATAGTGCTCCCATTCAGGTTTCGAAATAAATTGGTTGCAAAATGAAACAAATTAGCATTCTTGGTTGCGGATGGCTGGGTTTTCCCCTAGCAGAAACCCTGATAGAAAAAGGATTTACCGTTTATGGTTCCACGACCTCCGAGGAGAAAATTCCTCTCTTCGAAAAATCAAGAATTCGGCCTTTCCTTATTGCAGTTGAAAGCAATAACGTAGTCGGCACAGTTGAAGATTTTTTGCGTGGAAGCGAGACCCTAATTATCGACATTCCGCCAAAATTAAGGGGAGACAGCAAAGAGGATTTTGTTGGAAAGATGGAACAATTAATCCCATATATCGAAAACTCGACAGTTGACAAAGTCCTTTTTATCAGTTCCACTTCCGTTTACGGGGAAGGGAATGATATGGTAACCGAAGAAACTGAAATAAACCCAGATTCCGAAGGCGGCAGACAATTGGCTATAGTAGAGAAACTATTGCATATGAACGGCCGTTTTAAGACCACTGTACTGCGTTTTGGCGGGTTAATTGGCGAAGACCGTAATCCAATACGTTTTTTGGCTGGTCGTGAAAATCTCAACAACCCTGATGCACCGATTAATCTGATTCATCAAGAAGACTGCATTGGAATTATCTTAAAAATCATAGAAACCGATTCCTGGAACGAAACATTCAACGCAGCTGCTCCTTTTCATCCTTCAAGAGCGCAATACTATACCCAAAAGGCTTTGGAATTAGATTTAGCTCCACCAACGTTCAACTATGGCAATACCTCTACTGGAAAAATTATTTTGAGCGATAAATTAAAAAGGGTGCTTGATTACACTTTTATAAAAACACATCTGTAAAGTGAAAACTAAAATTAAGAATGCATTTTCGGCTAAAATAAATGCAGTCGGATTGCCCGTAGTAGCCTTGTGTTTTGTGTGTTTTTTTTGGGGAACAACCTGGATCGCTTCGAAAGAAGGGGTAAGACACATGCCCGCCCTACAGCTTGCAGGAATCCGACAATTTATCGGAGGATCGCTTTATGTTGCCTTTTTCTTATTTAAAAAAGCATCTTGGCCAAAGGGAAAACAATGGAAAACAATCCTGATTTTAAGCCTACTTAATTTTGTGTTGAGTAATGGTTTGAGCACTTGGGGAGTGAAATATATCAGTAGCGGTTTAGGCGCAATCATAAATGCCGTTTTCCCATTATGGATTGTTATTATCACTTTCTTCAGAGGGGAAAAATTGGCCAGATTGGCGATATTGGGCCTAATCGTGAGTTTTGGGGGAGTTTGTGTCATTTTTTACGATCATCTAAGTGATTTGCTGCAACCTGATTTTAGATTTGGCATTTTACTGTCATTGATAGCCACGATAAGCTGGGCTTTCGGTAGTTTGTATACCAAGAAAAAGGCGGCCACATTCAACCCTTATTTTAGTCTGGGACTGCAAATGTTGATTTCGAGCACTGTTCTGTTGGCCGTTACTGGAGCAACGGGAACGGGGGTAAATATCACTTCTATTCCGGCAAACTCCTGGTGGGCAATTGCCTACTTGGTAATAATTGGTTCCGTTTTAACCTTTATTGCATTCATCTATATGCTGCAAAAGCTTCCCCCGGAAATTAACAGTATTTATGCCTATGTCAACCCAATAATAGCCGTATTGCTGGGCGCGATGATTTTTGGGGAATCCCTAACATTGGCCATTGCAATTGGCGGTGGGGTAACGCTTTTTGGACTGTACATGGTCAATCATTCGATGAGAAAAACACGAAAAATGTTACAGGAAAGCAAGTCCTAAAAAAAGTACAAACCAGATATTGTTGCATAAAAAATCCCAAGCTTTCACTTGGGATTTTTTATGCAATAATATTTTTTTCTACCAGATTTTCACTCTTTTTTCTGGCGCGATATACATTCCGTCTCCTTTTTTTAATATCAAATGCCTGGTAAAAAGCATCTACATTTTGCACTGGAACGTAAGCCCTATACATTCCCGGGGAATGCGGATCCGTTTTCACTTGGTTCTTTATTGCTTCATCGCGGGATTTTGTTCTCCAAACGGTTGTCCAGGCGATGAAAAAACGCTGTTCAGGGGTGAATCCGTCAATAAGGCCCGGATTGTTGTTTTCTTTTAAATACAACTGCAAACCGTCATAGGCAGCGTTAACACCCCCTAAATCACCAATGTTTTCCCCTAGAGTGAACCTACCGTCAACGTGAACGCCAGGCAACGGTTCAAGTGCACTGTATTGATCCGCAAGCGATGTTCCCAATGCCGTGAATTGTTCCAAATCTCCCTTAGTCCACCAGTCTACCAAGTTTCCGTCTGAATTGTATCGCGCTCCGGAATCATCAAACCCATGAGAGATTTCATGCCCAATAACGGCACCGATTCCTCCATAATTAACCGCTTCATCAGCTTGGTAATTATAAAAAGGCGGTTGCAAAATAGCCGCCGGGAACACGATCTCATTATATGAAGGATTGTAATACGCATTTACCGTTTGCGGCGACATATACCATTCTGTTTTGTCCACTGGCTTATTTAGCTTGTCAATATCCTTTTGAAAATTCCATCTCGCTAGACTTTTCACGTTTTCAAAATAGCTTCCGCCTTCAGCTATACCTTTAATTTCCAATTTCGAATAATCTTTCCAGGTGTCTGGATACCCAATCTTGATTGCGATCTTATTTAGCTTTTCAATGGCTTTCGTTTTAGTCTCTGCAGACATCCACGTTAAGTTATTGATTCGGTTTTGATAGGCTAGAATAATATTCTTGATCATCTTCTCCGCTTTAGCTTTCGCTTCGGCAGGGAACATTTTCTCAACATACAACTTCCCTAATGCTTCCCCTACGGTACCGTTAACTGTTTGTAGGGCTCTTTCCTCGCGCGGTCTTTGTTTTATTGCTCCAGTCAGAGTTTTTCCGTAAAAATCAAAGTTGGCCTCATCTATTTTTGTAGATAATAAAGGAGTCGAGCCGTTGATCAAATTCCATTTCATATATTCTTTCCATACCGAAACATTATTTTCGGAAAGAATGGTTTGCAACGCCTTCATGTATTTGGGTTGGTTAACAATAACCGTATCTAATTTTGTAAAACCAATTCCTTTAAAGTAGTTATTCCAATTGATTGCCGGAGTCATCTTCTGCAGCTCTGCAACGGTCATCGGGTTGTACTGCAATCTCCCGTCTCTGCGCTGCACTCTGTCCAAACGGGGTTCAGACATTTGAATTTCCAAAGCTAAAACCTTACTGGCATTCGCTTTAGATTCCGCCGGGCTTTCCCCTATTAGCTGCAGCATTCTCGCGATATGCAACTCGTATTTTTGGCGTTTCTCTTTGGTGTCTTTTTCTTCAGAGGAATAATAGTCCTTGTCAGGCAAACCCAATCTTCCCACTCCTATACTGAGCGAGTTTTTAGAGCTGTTTTTATCATCGGCTCCAACTCCAACACCAAAAAAACCAATTCCGCCGATAGGTTCCATTTCAACCAACAATTGCTGTAGATCAGCAGTGTTTTCTATTTTCTCTATTTTAGCCAGATATGGCAGCAAAGGACCAATGCCATGTTTGTCCCTTATAACGGTATCCAGAATGGTATTGAAAAGGTTGATTGCTTTTCCCTGATCGGTATTGGATTTATATTTTGGATTTTTCGAGGCATCTTTCAAAATTGTCAAAGCGTCTTTATCCGTTTTTTTTAGCAATTCATTAAAGCTACCCCAAGAGGTTCTATCGCTGGGGATTTCAGTTTTATCAAGCCAAGTACCGTTCACGAATCGGAAGAAATCATCGGCAGGTTTTACCTTATTATCAAAGTATGAAACATTGATTCCGGGTTCTTTGACCGCAGTTTTTTCCTGAGCTTGAGCTTCTGTAAATCCAATAATTGCAGGAATCACAAAAAGCAACTGCTTATTCAACTTTATTTTCATATTATTTACATTGTTTAGTTATTATCACCAAATCTATCGATAAAAATTTAATATATGTTAATTTTTTACTGAATTAACAGTTGTTAAAGTCAGTTTAAAAGAGCCTGCTTTTTTGTATTTTTGCAAAAAATATTTTCTATGAAGTCTATTTTAACTAAATACCGCTTGTTTCTCGGTGTTTTTTTCTTTCTGTCATCCATTATTCTATACTTATTTTATACCGCCCTAAAACCAAGTAAAACACTTCCTATATACAACCCCTCGGACGTCAACCCTGAACTGGTTGACAGTACCGTACAATACATTAGCAAATACCACACTATAGCCGATTTTTCTTTTGTGAACCAAAACGGAAAAACGATAACCCAAAAGGATTACGAAGGCAAGATTTACGTTGCTGACTTTTTCTTTACGACCTGTGGCTCCATTTGCCCAAAAATGACCACTAATTTGGTCGAAGTCCAGAAAGCGATCTTCAACAACCCAAAGGTGATGTTGCTTTCCCATACTGTCTTTCCTGAAGTCGATAACGTTTCGGTTTTGAAATCCTATGCCATTAAAAACGGGGTTGATGACAGCAAGTGGAATCTGGTTACCGGCGACAAAAAAGAAATTTATACGATGGCCAGAAAATCCTATCTGGCAGTTAAAATGGGAAAACCGAGTGAATTATACGATATGGTCCATACTGAAAACTTCGTTTTGGTAGATGCCAAAAGGAGAGTTCGCGGCTTTTATGACGGTACAAAAGAAGAGGATATCCAAAAGTTAATTGAAGACATTAATTTTTTGAGTAACGAGTAGCCGCACTTGCCGGAATTTTCGGTAGCGCCAGAATTCTGATAGAATACCTTCGGTTTTCTTCCCGTCAAATTGGTTCAAACAAGTCATAAAAGTGATAATTATCATCTGTTTTAGTATTATAATATGTACTTTTGCAATATTAATTCAATCTAAATAAGACTTGCGAACAACGATAAATTCACTAAAAAAAGGCGAGAAAGCCATTATCAAAGATTTTGATATTGACGTTATTCCATTAAAACTTCTCGAAATGGGTTGCTTGCCGGGAAATACGGTCGAGCTGCTGCAAATTGCACCTTTCGGCGACCCTTTATATTTGGATATTAACGGTTCCCATTTGGCCATTCGCATCGAGACGGCTAAAGAGATTGACGTTGAACTAATAAAAATCAAGCTTTAATGATCAACCAAAATATCAATGTCGCCTTAATCGGTAATCCAAATACGGGCAAGACTTCCGTTTTTAACCAGCTGACAGGACTGAACCAACAAGTGGGAAACTATCCCGGAATCACCGTTGAAAAAAAGATAGGTTTTTGCAAACTATCCCATAATATAAAGGCGAATATCTTAGACTTACCCGGCACCTACAGCCTAAATGCCAGTTCCATTGACGAGAATGTGGTCATCGAATTAATGCTTAATAAAAATGACAAGTTATATCCGGACGTAGCCCTTGTCGTTACTGACGTGGAGAATCTAAAACGAAATTTACTGCTCTTCACGCAAATAAAAGACCTGGAAATTCCAACCATTCTAGTCATCAATATGGCTGACCGCATGGCGCACAAGGGAATTACATTAAACATACCTTATCTGGAGGAGCATTTAAAGACAAAAATTGCCCTTATCAGCTCCCGAAAAGGTTTCGGAATCGACGAGCTAAAAAAACTGATTGTCACTTACAAATCCATTTCAAACGAACCTTGTTTGAGCGCATCAGTTATTGACCCCGAATATTTCAACAGTCTGAGAAAAGCATTTCCGAACCAGTTATTATACAAACTGTGGTTAGTTATCACCCAAGACGTAAATTTCCTGAATTTGGAACGTAAGGAGATTCAGGGTTCTTTCACCAAATCCCATTCGGATTTAAAACGTTTGCAGCAGAAGGAAACCATCAAGCGCTATCAGTTCATCAATGATGTACTGAAGGAAGGGCTCAAAGTGGACGCCACGATCGCCAAAGATTTTCGAAGCAAACTGGATCGCGTGTTAACCCATAAGATTTGGGGTTACGTGATTTTCTTTGCCATATTATTCGTTATTTTTCAATCCATTTTTGACTGGTCAAAAGTACCAATGGATTTCATTGACAGCTCTTTTGCCTCATTAAGCACCTTGGCTAACAATTCATTACCGGCAGGGGTGTTAACGAATTTAATTTCGCAGGGTATCATCCCCGGAATTGGAGGAATCTTGATTTTTATTCCACAAATTGCATTCTTATTTTTATTCATCTCCATACTTGAAGAAAGTGGTTATATGAGTAGAGTTGTTTTCTTGATGGACAAGATAATGCGTAAATTTGGTCTGTCAGGCAAAAGCGTTGTCCCACTAATTTCAGGAACGGCCTGCGCCATACCGGCGATTATGGCAACCCGAAATATCGAAAACTGGAAAGAACGATTAATTACCATTCTGGTAACGCCGTTCACTACATGCTCCGCCAGATTGCCCGTTTATGCCATCATTATAGCGCTGGTAATTCCTGACACACGCGTTTTGGGAGTTTTTAATCTTCAAGGACTAACCTTAATGCTACTGTACCTTTTGGGTTTCGGGATGGCAATTTTCTCCGCATACATACTTAATAAAATACTGAAAATAAAGGGCAAAACATTCTTTGTAGTGGAAATGCCAAACTACAAATTGCCTATGTTCAAAAATGTGGCAATTAATGTCATTGAAAAAACCAAAGCTTTCGTTTTTGGAGCCGGTAAAATCATCTTGGCAATATCAATAGTTTTATGGTTTCTGGCATCTTATGGCCCCGGTACAAAATTTAAGAACGCAGATGAAATAATACGCGCCAAAACTGCAAACAGCACGCTTTCAGCGCAAGAATTAGAGAACAAAGTGGCTTCATACAAGCTTGAGAATTCCTATATTGGCATAATGGGCAAAACCATCGAACCGGCAATCTCTCCTTTGGGATATGATTGGAAAATCGGTATAGCCGTTATCAGTTCCTTTGCCGCCAGAGAAGTATTCGTGGGTACGTTGGCGACCATTTACAGTGTCGGCGGAAGTGACAATGAAAACACTATAAAAAACAAAATGGCTGCGGAGATTAACCCCGCAACAGGGAAGAAAATATTCAACTTTGCTTCAGGAATATCCCTACTTTTATTCTATGCGTTTGCTTTGCAGTGCGCCAGTACCCTAGCCATTACCCGAAAAGAAACCAATTCTTGGAAATGGCCTGTTGGCCAACTTATTTTTATGAGTGGGTTTGCTTATATCGTGGCACTGATCGCATATCAAATTCTAAAATAAACAGTTATGCTTCAAGAAATTATAGCCTTTATTGCACTTGGAATTGCGCTTGCATTTCTGATTAGAAAGTTCTTTTTCAAAAAGAAAAAATTCGACAAAAATTGTGGCGACGACGATTGTGGTTGCCACTAAAAAAAACAAAATCATCTTTTTCTTATTTCAAGAAAAAAAGGAGATTCAGCAGCCTGCCTTTTTAATTGCCAATTCGAAAAAGGGATTGATTTAAAACACAAACAAGCAATCTCCCAATCAAAAAAACTCCCCTTTAATTTAAGTTAATTAAGTTTTATTAACTAAATTTACATAGCTCTTTTTAACGGTTAAAGACTCTAGTCCAGCTATCTGTAAATATGTTGTTGATGCAATTAGCGTCCCTCTAAAAATAATTCAAGGATTAATTTAAACATAATTTTAGGCTTATCAGCTTTACTCCTAATGCAATTAAAAAACAACCAAATTGAGATTAAATAATAGAGACAATCCATCTAACCTGAATATAAAGAGTCCGCTTTTGACTTCATTTACCATTACTTTTTAATAAATAGTCTGTTAAGAGGTCAAATGAGAATTTCATACAATTAATATGTTGCAATTGATTTAAAATCAAAAAGAACAATATCAACTGATTATGAAAAAATTTGTCTTACTACTGTTTATGCTAAACATTAGCTTGCTTTATTCCCAAAAAGCGGTCTCGGGCTATGTATTAGATAATGCTGGCGCTGGCCTTTCGGGAGCAAACATAACCGAAAAAGGAACAAGCAACAGCGTCTCTACCGATATCAATGGAGCATATAGAATTGTAGTTAAGGAAGGCGCTACCTTGGTCTTTAGCTATTATAGTTTTCCTAAGCAAGAATATGGCACCGCCGATACTATTCTAAATGTTATTTTGTCTGAGGAAGGAGGGCAAAACCCTAATGAAGTTGTAGTGACGGGAACAAGGGCCGCACCAAGAAGTAATATAACGACCGCCCTACCTGTTGACATACTGTCATTCGAAGACCTCAATTCGACCGGACAAATAACATTCGACAAAGCATTACAATACAAAATACCCTCTTTTAATACTGTCCAAACGCCTGTAAATGATGCCACCTCATTACTTGATCCTTATGAAATTCGAAATATGGGTCCCAGCAGAACATTGATTCTGGTCAACGGCAAACGCAAGAACTTAAGCGCGCTTCTATATGTTCAGACATCTCCAGGTCAAGGAGAAACTGGCGCTGACCTCTCTGCTATACCAATTGACGCCATAGAAAGTGTTGAGATTCTTCGGGATGGTGCATCAGCTCAATACGGTTCCGATGCGATAGCTGGGGTCATAAACATTATTTTGAAAAAGCGAACCGGCAACGGCACAGTTAAGCTAAAAACCGGCATTACCGCTGAGGGTGACGGTGAAATGTTCGGCGTTAGTTTGAATAATGGGTCGACAGTAGGCGAAAAAGGTTTCGTCAATTATACTTTAGATTTCTCAAAAGTGAATTTGGCAAACCGATCCGGAAAAGTAGATGCCGAAGGTGAATTCAATGACTTCATTGCAATTTCATCCAACAACCCGGCCAGTTACGTGAATGACGACAATACTCTTAACGGAACCAGCATCACGGGACTGAATCAAGCCCAAATTAATGCACTGTTTGAGGACTACAAAGGTTCCCCCGATTACAACGCAAAATTCGCTACCATAAACCAAGGAAACACCGCCGGACGAAACGCTGTTGATGCTTTTTTGGCGGAAAAACCGGATGCCGGCAATATCAATGGGTCGCCGGAAACGGCCGCCGCAAAATTTTTGTTAAATGGCGGATTAAATTTATCCCATGAAACCCAATTGTATTACAATGCCGCTTACAGCTACCGGAAAGTAAACTCTTTTGCGAATTATAGAACGCCCTATTGGAAATCAATAAAAAATCCCTTTGAGAACCCCAATATCCCAAACTGGAACACGGCAGCAGTTTATCCAACCTATCTAAAAGATTTCTTTGGTGATGGAACGGCGGCGTCCTATAAAGGGTACCACCCAACATTTACAGGAGACCTGAATGACTATAATGCCACCTTGGGTTACGAATCCATAAGGAACGGCTGGAACGCCGATGCCAGCGTAACCGTTGGCGGTAATGCCCAAACCTACACGGTAGAAAACTCACAAAACAGCTCCAACATCAAAGACCCCAATGGGGTAAATCGCTATAAAGAGAACAGCCCCATATCTTTCAAACCGGGCGGGGTTTCGTTTAATCATATTGTGGGTAACTTGGATATTTCAAAAGTACTCTCGGATAAGATAAGTTTGGGTTTCGGTTCAGAATTCAGAACCGAAACCTATGAAATTATCGAAGGGGACAAAGCTTCCTGGGACGGGGAAGGTGCCGATTCATTTTCAGGCAACAGACCGGAAGATTCAGGCAAATGGAACCGCTACAATTTGGGTGGCTATTTTGATTTGGCCTATGACTTTACAAACGATTTTTTAGTAAATGCTACGGTCCGATATGAAAATTACAGTGATTTTGGTGGTGCTACGGTCTGGAAACTAAGCTCACGATACAAATTTTATAATGATAAAATCACCCTGCGTGGATCCGTATCCACTGGATTTAGGGCACCAACCTTACACCAGATATACACCCAAAAATCACAATACACCTTCATCCCGGGGGAAGGGGTGCAAATTAGCGGCCTAATAAACAATATTTCAGTGCAGGCACGTGTTTTGGGGATTCCTAAATTAGATGCCGAAAAATCAACTAACATAACTGTAGGGCTTGGTGCCAAGCCTTTCGATGATTTTAATTTTACCGTTGATTACTACAACATCAAAGTGGAAGACAGGATCATTTTGGGGGACAATGTTGAGACCCAATTTGGTCGTGTGATCTGGTTTGAAAATTCATTCAACACCAGGACTTCGGGCATAGATGTGGTCATGAATTACGGCAATGTGGCTTTGGGGGCAGGAGAGTTCGGAATGAATTTGTCAGGAAACCTAACTTTCGAAAATAAAAGAATTTCGCCGGTGGTAAGCAACAATTTTGGGCCCACGCTCGAGGCTTTGATGTTTACGGCAAGGCCCAAAACAAAATGGATTTTGGGGGCACATTACAAAATCAGAAAATTTGATCTACTGCTCGGCAACACCTATTTTGGGAAAACAATATTCAAACAAGATGGACTGGACACGAACTTAAGGACCGAGTTTACGGCTAAAATAGTAACTGATCTGGGAATAATTTATGCCGCAACGGACAAATTCACCCTCGCATTAAACTTGAACAATTTGTTAAACGTATTGCCTGAATGGAAATTTAAGGCTGAAAATGCGGCAGGAACCGCTATATTAAATGACCCACAACAAGTTAAATCACAATTTAACCTGATTACCTTCAACGGTCGATACTCGCAGATGACTTACGAGGGGTATCATTTCAGTCAGTTGGGAACGCTATTTAGCTTATCTCTAATTTATAAATTTTAATTTGGTTAAAAATCAATTTAAGATGACGTATAACTTCATTAAAATTAAAAGACATGATACTCAAACATCAACTGTTTTATTTGATAATGCTGATTGCACTGATAGGAGGCGTTAAACTGTCAGCGCAAGAGGAAGCTGCCGGTAAGGACTATGCACTAAAAGCTGATTTTCTTTACCGTTTTGTTGACTATGTGTACTGGAAAAACTACTCCAAAGATCAAACATTTAAGATTGCAATCTTGGAACGTAGCCCTATTACCGCTTCATTACTTAAAACAACTAAAAACAAAAAAATTGAAATTAAGGAATATAAAAGTCTGAAGGAGATTGGTTCATGCCATATTCTGTTTATTCCCTACAATTGCACCGTTCCAATTGAAAAAATACTCTCTCATTTTTCCGGAAAGCCCGTATTGATAGTAACGGAGCAAAATGGGTTCGGAAAAAAAGGGGCACATATGAATTTTGTTATGATCGAGAATAAATTAAAATTTGAAGTAAATCTAAAGGCAATAAACAAAGCAGGAATTGGAATTAGCTCCTTCTTGCTGCAACATGCCATAATAATACAGTGACCAGGCAAAATTGAAATTCGCATGGGTCTGAATGCAATATTGTTTGACCCAAATTTAAGTTAGTAAATTAAACCCTATCGTCATTAAACTTCAGTGACTTTTTAGAATTGAAACGCAACAATATATGATAAATCTACGCAACATATCCATCAAAAATAAACTGGTGCTGATGCAAGTTTTTACCTCTGCATTTGTATTGGCGCTATGTATTACAGCTTTTGTATTGATAAATATTAGGGGATTCAAAGACCGAAAAGTAATCAGTTCAAACGCTATTGCACAAGTGATTGGCTTTAATAGCGCTTCGGCTCTTGAGTTTTTAGATAATGATGCTGCCGAAAAAATTCTATCGGAGCTAAAAGTGCAAAACGACATTTTAAATGCAACTATCCTTGACAAAAAAGGAAAAATCTTTGCGTCCTACACCAAACCGGGATCTGATCCTTATTATCAGTTTTCGGTTCCGGCAATGGATCAGAGTAAAATACAGTTTACCAAAGAAAATCTTTTTGTCTACAACAAAATAAAAAAAGAAAATGAGACGATCGGGTTTGTTTGCATCCGTTTTGAATTAACGGAATTAAGCAAAATAAAAATGGAGGTGCTGAGTCTTGGGGTTGTACTTCTGCTGGTCGGGATTGGTCTCGCTTTTTTAATTGCCATGATTATAAAAAAATACATTTCAAAACCCCTATCAAATCTGGTGGAGGTAACCCAAAAGATAAAAGAAACGGCCGATTATAAAATCAGAATGGATGTTGAGGGGCAAGATGAAATTAGCCTTCTTGCGAGTGAGTTTAACGATATGTTGGAAAATATTGAAAAAAGAGACAACGAAGTAGCCAAATCCAAAGAGCAACTTGACGAGCAAAATACACTTTTACAGTCTGTCATAGAAAATATGGGCGATGGATTGGTAGTTTCTGACGAAAACGGAAAATTTATCATATGGAACCCCGCTTCCGAAAAAATAATCGGACTGGGATCACTTGATATTCCACAAGAAAAATGGGCTGCTACCTACGGCGTTTTTTGGCCGGACACTAAAACCGTTATGGATACCGCTGACCTCCCATTAGTTAAAGCTTTAAATGGCGAAAATGTTGATGACATGGAATTGTTTATCCAAAACTACAAAAAAGTTGAAGGCAATTTTGTAATAATGTCAGCAAGACCGCTAATGGATTCGTCCGGAAAGATCAGTGGCGCAGTAGCTGTTTTTCATGACATTACCGAACGAAAAAACTCGGAAAACCTTATAAAAAAACTAAATGAAGACTTGGAAAAAAAGGTGGTTGAACGTACGGCTCAATTGGCGGATGCTTTGGCAACGCTTCAAACCAGTGAGGAAAAATATCGCGAAATAGTCGAAAACACAAGTGATGTTGTCCACACCACTGATTACAAAGGAACCTTTACCTATATCAATCCCGCCTGTCAAAAACTAACCGGCTACACACAAAACGAATTGATCGGCACGAATATTTCGGCACTCGTTGCTCCGGAATGGCGACAACGCGTGAGTGAATTCTATTTGAATCAATTTAAACATAAGATAGATGAGACGTTATATTCTTTTCCAATAATTACTAAATCCAGAGAACAAAAATGGATTGAGCAAACCGTCAATCAGTTGAGGGAAGGAAATCGGATAATGGGTCATAAATCGATTATGAGGGACATTACTGACCGTAAAGCTGCGGAACAAAAATTGAAAGAAAGCGAAAGTCAATTGCAAACCATATTTAACGAGGCTCCTGATGCGTTAATCGTAATAAATGATGAGGGAAATATTATCAGGTGGAATCCCAAAGCAGTAGAAATATTCGGATGGTCTGTAGGGGAAGTTCTAGGGAAATCGATGCGGGATTTGATTATTCCTGAACAACACAAAGAAAGTATTACAAAAGGTTTCCAAAATTTCCTTATAACCGGCGAAAGCCCCATCATAAATAAAACAATACAAATAACCGCCCTTAATAAAAACGGTGTGGAGTTCGATATCGAGTTTACGATCTCACCGGCGACAATCCTAGGCAAGTATATCTTTATCGCCTTTATTAAAGACATTTCGATTAGCAAAAAATTTGAAAATGAGAAAATTGAAGCAGACCGACAAGTGCGTCAAAATGAACTTAAATTAAAATTGATTTTAGAAAACATAGGAGAGGGAATTATCGTTACGGATACCCGGAAAAGAATTGTTCTGTCGAATCATATGGCGGAAGAAATAATAGGTGTCAAACAGGATACCGAAATTCCTACCACGCTTGATTGGTCTGCAAAGTATGACCTATATTACCCTGATGAAAAAACTGTTTTCCCTGTCCAAAATCTTCCTTTAGAGAAAGCGTTGAAAGGCGAGTCAAGCAACGACGTTGAAATAATAATTGAGAATTCTGAAACAAAAATGAAGAAGCGGGTGGTAATAAGCGGTAGACCCATCGTTGACGAAAATAACTACATTATTGCCGCCGTTGCAAATATAAAAGACATTACCTCATACAAGCAACTTGAGGTAGCTTTGGAAGAAAGCGAAAAGAAATACCGAAAATTGATAGGATTTAAAAGCGACGAAAAATAGAATCAGAAATTGATTTCCAAGAAATTGCTAAAGTTTATTACCGCAAAAATTTCAACCCGATTTTAACTTACTTATTTAAGATAACCTATGCGTATGTAATAATCTTTCTTTTGGATTTTAACTCCCTCTTTTGGATGAGGAATAACGTTTATGCTTTTTACGTTTTTTTTGTTTGCTGGCAAATATTGCGCGAACCACGCTGTGTTCTCTTGGCTGTTACTGTCCGAAATGGTCAGGGTTTCCTCTTTTACGAATTTGCGGTCGTGATATACGGCAACCACAACTTTTGCCTCACCAGCCCAAATGCAGTTCACTCCTGTTGGACAACGCGAATCAGAAAGAACCTCTTTCAAGACTAACGAACTCCCTTTTTTCTTTGTGCAACTTTTTGGAGTGATTTTCAGATAGCCGGTATCCAGATCGTTTTGGGCAAATAAAGAAAAGCTAAAAATTAGCATAACTGCAACAAGAATGTTTTTCATTTGATTTCGTTTTATTACTCCAAATATAGTTTGTTTTAATTTAAGTTGTCTCCACAAAAAGATTGCTGGCAATTTTATTCGAAATGGTCAAAACTATTCCGTCTACCTTAATTTTGAATGACAAATCAAAAGTTTCCTTGCCTAGCACTTCTATTTTCGATCCCAAAGCGATCTTTTGCTTGTCCAAGTATTTCAAAAATTCGGACGAAGTGTCTTTCACTCCGACGCATATTCCTTTTTGATTAGCGGACAGTTCCGAAAGCAATTGCTTTTCAATTTTAAGAATTTGCCCATCCCTACTTGGGATTGGGTCACCATGCGGGTCGGTGGTTGGGTTTCCCAGAAAGTCATCCAATTTATTGATCAGTTGTTCTGATTTTATGTGTTCCAATTGCTCGGCAATGTCATGCACCTCATCCCAGGAAAAATCTAATTTTTCCACCAAGAAAACCTCCCAAAGACGGTGCTTTCTAACAATCATTTTCGCGGCTAGTTTTCCTGCCTCGGTCAAGGAAACCCCCTGGTATTTTTTATAATTGACCAAATCCTTTTCGGCCAGTTTTTTTATCATATCCGTTACTGAGGAAGCTTTGGTTTCCATCATTTCGGCAATGGCGTTAGTGCTCACCTCGGAATGCGAAACCACTGTGATATGGTAAATGGTTTTGAGATAGTTTTCTTCTGAAAATGTCATTAAAATTAAAATTGAGGTTATCCGCTTTAGATTAAAAATTTGATGTTGGGTTGTTTAACCAATTACCGTTTTTTAATTCTTAACAACTAACAAAGGTATGGAAATTTTATGGCGTAATTTATCCACCGTAGTACCAAAAATTAAATCCCTGAACCCCGTATGACCATGAGTTCCCATGACCAAAATATCAAAATCCCCTGCATTGATAATCTCCGGTATTACCCTATTCGGGTTACCGAAACCTAATCGTGTTTCCACCTTAAATCCTTTTTCAGAAAGCATCTCCTTGTATTCTTTCAATATTTTTTCGTCTATCAAGGTTTCATGATCCTCAATGTTTTCGCCATAAACCATTGCACCCACCGATTCTTCCACATGAATTAAGGTATATCTGGCATCTATTCCGCCTAATTCAAAAGCGTTGTTTAGCGCAACCTCATCAGCACCAGAAAAATCTAATGCCACAGCAATATTCTTTTTACTGCAAATTATAGACTCAGAAAACCGCAATTTTAAGCTATGTGGCGAATGGTTTTGAATATCGATCTTCGATTTGGACACAAACGGTTTGAAAACAATGTACAACAACAGAATCAAGAAACTTAGCGCTAATGGTACTACCGTTAACCACAACACGATAGGATTTTCGGAAGTTTCGAGCCATCCGCTAATTTCATCGTAAACTAACTTACCATTTAAAATAACAATTATCGTCGCCACAACCCAAGAGGCGATTTGGGTTGCCCTGCCAATATGAAATCCATGCATTTTTGATTTATCACTCACAAAATGAATTAGTGGAATGATCGCGAAACCCAGTTGCAAACTCAAAATCACCTGACTCAAAATCAGTAATTTCCCCGTCACTCCTTCTCCAAAAATGGTAATTACGATAACTGCCGGCACAATGGCGATCAATCGCGTTATGATTCTACGCACCCAAGGTTGGATTCTTAAATTCAAGTAACCCTCCATGATAATTTGCCCTGCCAGTGTTCCCGTTATGGTAGAACTTTGTCCCGCCGCAATCAAGGCTACGGCAAATAAAATAGGCGCCCATTTGGTTCCCAAAAGCGGAGCCAAAAACTTATGCGCATCCTGAATTTCGGCCACATGATACATTCCGATTTTATAAAATGTGGCTGCCGCCAAAATTAAAATAGCAGCATTCACCAAGAAAGCCAAATTAAGCGCAATGGTAGAATCTATGAAATTGTATTTTAAAGCCTGCTTGATTCCTGCCTTGGTCCGGTCGAATTTTCTGGTTTGCACCAATGAAGAATGCAGGTATAAATTGTGAGGCATAACCGTAGCCCCAATGATACCGATGGCGATATATAAAGCGGTTTCATTTGGCATCGATGGGATCAATCCTAAAATAACCTTGTCCATTTCCGGTTGCGCAAAAATCATCTCGAAAATAAAAGAAGCTCCAATTACCATTACAAGTGCAATGATAAAAGCCTCCATTTTACGTATCCCCTTATTGATCAAAAACAGCAATAAAAAAGTGTCTAAAACCGTAATCATTACCCCTTCGATAAGCGGGATGTCGAATAACAAGTTGATACCGATTGCCATTCCTAAAACCTCAGCCAAGTCACAGGCCGCAATGGCAATCTCAGCCAAAAAGTAAAGAATGTAATTGATAAATGGCGAATAGGTTTCGCGCGAGGCTTGCGCCAAATCACGTTGGGTCACTATTCCCAACCGAGCGCTCAAACTTTGCAGCAACAAAGCCATAATGTTGCTCATCAATAATACCCAAAGTAAGGAATACCCGAATTGGCTACCACCTGCGATGTCCGTGGCCCAGTTCCCCGGGTCCATATATCCAACGCTGATTAGGTAAGCGGGACCAAAAAAGGCCAATATTTTTCGGAAAACTGATTTCTTATTTAGTGTTGAAACCGATTGGTTTACCTCTTCTAATGATTTACCCATTTTATAACTATTTGAGGCAAATATAATTATGTTTTTTTGTTATATCAAATATAATTTTTAGCTTTGCCTAAATTTATATTTAAACACAATCTAAAATAACATTTTGAAAAATCTAATTTTATCCATTTTCTTAGTAACGACAAGCCTTTCATTTGCTCAAGCGAGTCTAAAAGGAAGTGTCACTGCCGATGGAATGCCATTGCAACAAGTCAATATTGTCCTGAAAAAAACCGACAAAACAACCATTAGTGATGAAAATGGGAATTATTTTATAAAAAACATCGCTCCCGGCAACTATGATATTGTGGCATCCTATACCGGTTTACGATCCGAGAGCAGAAATATCACCCTTACCGACAGCACTGAATTAGTGGTTGATTTTTATTTAAGAGAAAATAACACCCTTGATGAAGTGGTGATAACCGGAACCCTGAAACCGGTTAGCCGCTTGGAAAGTCCCGTTCCCGTCGAAGTTTACAAACCCATTTTTTTTAAGAAAAACCCAACTGCCAATATCTTCGAAGCTTTGCAAAACGTAAATGGCGTCCGACCACAATTAAATTGCAATGTTTGCAACACCGGAGACATTCATATCAACGGGCTTGAAGGTCCATACACCTTGGTTTTAATTGACGGGATGCCCATTGTAAGCGGGCTCTCCACGGTTTACGGATTGTCGGGAATCCCGAATTCGTTGCTGGAAAGAATAGAAATCGTCAAAGGTCCTGCCTCGTCTTTATACGGAAGTGAAGCAGTGGGCGGTCTAATTAACATCATCACTAAAAACCCTAAAAACGCACCTCTGTTTTCGGCGGATGCGTTTGCCACAGACTGGGGCGAATTAAATGTAGATTTAGGTTTCAAAGCGAATGTCGGTAAAACGGCTTCTGTATTAACGGGCATAAACTACTTCAATTACAGCAACCCCATTGACAACAACAACGATAACTTTACCGATCTTACGCTGCAGGACCGAATTTCTGTCTTCCAAAAATGGAATATCAACAGAAAAAGCAATAAACTGTTTTCGATGGCCGGTCGTTTTTTTTACGAAGACCGTTGGGGCGGCGAAATGCAATGGAAGAAGAAACACCGCGGCGGTAACGAGGTCTACGGCGAAAGTATTTACACCAAACGTTGGGAATTATTAGGCGCCTATGAATTGCCGATTTCAGAAAAAATGCTATTCTCCTATTCTTATACCGATCACGACCAGAATTCAGTTTATGGCGACATCCCCTATATGGCAAAACAACGCATCGGCTTTGGTCAATTGACTTGGGACAAAAAGCTAAAGAAGCACGATTTGCTTTTCGGTACCGCTTTGCGTTACCAATATTATGACGACAACACCACCGCCACGGTCAAAGAAGACATCAATTGGATCCCTAGTTTGTTTGTACAGGACGAGATTGCATTTAACGACAAGCACAAAGTGCTATTGGGAGCCCGTTACGATTATAACAATAATCACGGCTCCATTTTCACTCCAAGATTGGCCTACAAATGGAAAATTAACGATAACAACATTTTGCGTTTCAACACCGGAACGGGTTTTAGAATAGTCAATCTTTTTACCGAAGAACATGCCGCATTAACGGGCTCGCGTGAAGTAATCGTCCTTGAAGAACTGAAACCCGAGCGTTCTTTTAATGCCAACCTTAACTATTTGAAAAAAATCTACACGAAAAACGGAAACTTCATCGGGCTGGAAACTACCGCATGGTATACCAGATTCAGTAATTCGATAATTCCGGATTATGACACCAATCCGAACCAGATCATTTATAAAAATCTGGACGGCTATGCCGTTACAAAAGGGATAAGCACCAATGTGGATATGGTTTTTAACAATGGCCTGAAAATGATTCTTGGGGCGACCTATATGGATGTTTCCAAAACGGAAAATAACACCACCACGCAACAAATTCTGACCGAAAAAATATCGGCGACATGGGCAATTTCCTATCGCATCAACAAGCTGTTTCTGGATGTTGACTACACCGGAAACTTGTATGGCCCCATGCGTTTGCCCCTTTTGGGCGATTTGGATCCCAGAAAGCAATATTCCCCAACGTGGAGCATTCAAAACATCCAGTTCACTTTCAACAAATTTAAAAATCTGGAGCTCTATGCTGGTGTGAAAAACCTTTTAAATTGGACACCCAACAAAGGAAATCCGTTTATAATCGCAAGAGCAAACGATCCGTTTGACAAAAATGTCCAATATGACACCAATGGCAACGTACAGGCAACTCCGGACAACCCATATGCTTTGACTTTTGACCCCGGCTATGTTTATGGACCTAACCAAGGAATTCGCAGTTTCTTTGGGTTGCGCTATAGTTTGAAGTAATTTTTTTAACGAGTATTTTTTGTACAGTGAAACGAAATAGTTCAAATGTTTAAATAACACAGGTGATGAAAAAAATAGTCTTTACACTCTTGTTTTTGATAGCGGCAATCCCATCGAGTTTTGCCCAACTGAGAACGCATTCCTTTGAAGAAGTGGAAAGATTATCCAAAGAAAACCCAAAACCCATTGTAGTGTTTATACATACTTCTTGGTGCAAGTACTGTAAAATGATGGAAAACTCCACTTTCAAAAACCCCGCTGTTATCAAAGAATTGAACGAGAATTTCTATTTCATTTCCTTGGATGCCGAGTCGAAAAAAGAAATCACTTTCAACAACCATGCTTTCCGCTTCAGACCCACGGGAATCGCTAGTGGAGTCCACGAATTGGCAACAGCCCTAGCGACAATAGGCAACAGGGTGGTTTATCCCACATTGGTTGTTTTGGACGCAAATTACACGATTCTACTTCAGAAACCGTCCTACCTTAACGCAAAGGCGCTCCTAAGCATTCTTGAAAAAAAAGAAATAAATCCCTATTTTTGAGAAGAATTTCTTAAACCGACATGAAACACTACAATTACATTTTCACTGGCGCAGGCTTGTCTGCTTTGATGACGGTCTATAAAATGGCGCTATCGGGAAAATTTAAAGATAAAACCATTCTGCTCATTGATCAGGATATAAAAAAAACCAATGACAGAACTTGGTGTTTCTGGAAAGAGAATGATTCTGTTTGGGAAAAATCAATCTCTAAAAAATGGAATTCAGCGCTTTTTGCCAATGCCGAATTTAGTCGGGATCTGGATTTGCAACCGTACCAATACAATATGGTTCAGGGATTGGATTTTTATAATCAAGTCTTTGAAGGCATTCTGAATGAGCCCAACATCCATTTCATCAATCAAAAAGTGATAGACATCAACGAGATTCCAAACCATGTTTATGTGGCAACGGAAACGGACAGCTATACCTGCGACACTCTTTTTAATAGCATTTACAGAAAATCGGAATTGGAAAGCCAAACCAAATATCCTGTTTTGCAACAGCATTTTATAGGTTGGTTTATTAAAAGTAAAGAAGCCGTTTTTAATCCGGAGCAAGCCACTTTCATGGATTTTTCGGTGGAACAGAAAGGGAATACCCGTTTTATGTACGTCTTGCCCATTTCAGAAACCGAAGCCCTATTGGAATACACGCTGTTCTCGCACCAACTTTTGGAGAAGAGCGAATACGAACGGGAGATTCAGAAATACATAGAGAAACTGGGCATCAGCAACTACGAAATCATAGAAAAAGAACAGGGAAGCATCCCGATGAGCTGCTATCCCTTTTGGAAAAAAAACACCAAACGCGTTCTCAACGTAGGGACCGCCGGAGGATGGACCAAAGCCAGCACGGGCTATACCTTCAAAAATTCAGACAAGAAATCGACCCAATTGGTTGCCTTCCTCCAGACGGAGCATGATCTCACGAAGTTCCAAAAAAAGAACAAATTCTGGTTTTACGATTTGCTGCTGCTGGACATATTAGACCGCCATAATGACTTGGGGGCAAGTCTCTTTTCGTCGATGTTCAAAGGAGGGGATTCCAACTTGATCTTCAAGTTCCTGGACGAAGAAACCTCGCTGTCCGAAGACATTCAGGTCATTTTAAAATGCCCAAAAACGCCCTTCATCAGCGCTTTGATTAGATCGGTACGCTATCTCTAGCGGCAAATTCGGTCCAAAAAGGGCGTCTATTGAACAATAACAAAACTTTATAACGCAACTAATGGAGTTCTTTTTAAACTTCGTAACTTTGCCTATTCAAAAATTAATATTTAAAATACAAAGATATGTATCCAGAAGAAATGGTAAAACCAATGCAAGCTGAACTAACAGTAGCTGGTTTTCAAGATTTACATAGTGCAGAAGCGGTAGACAATGCAATAAAGGCAGAAGGAACAACACTTGTGGTTGTGAATTCCGTTTGTGGTTGTGCTGCTAGAAATGCGCGTCCGGGAGCAAAAATGAGCTTGGATGGGGCAAAAAAACCAGACCATTTGGTAACCGTTTTCGCAGGTGTTGACAAGGAAGCGGTAGATGCCGCAAGACAACACATGTTCCCTTTCCCTCCATCATCGCCATGTATGGCTTTGTTCAAAAACGGAGAACTGGTTCACATGTTAGAGCGTCACCACATTGAAGGTCGTCCAGCTGAAATGATCGCCGAGAACCTACAAGATGCCTTTAAGGAATTCTGTTAAGACAACTCTTTAACCGCAAAGGTCACAAAGTATTGCGCAAAGTTCGCAAAGATTTTAACCGCAGATTCGCAGATTTTAAAATTTGCGAAGCTGCGGCTTTTTTATTTTAAGCTATTTCCAGCTATTCGTTTCAATTTTTTTTCCCGCTAAAAAAGCGGATAAAAAAGGATTTCCACTACTATCTGGGCTAGAAAATATTTAGTGCTATAGAAGGGATCGTCGAAATGACAAAGTGAGTATCATTTAATGAAATGCGCGCTAGCTAAAAACTAAACTTTAGCGGCTTTGTATTCTTTGTATGACTCCTTCATCATCCGAAATCTAAATTTCATTATTCTCCCGATTCCCTAGCCCAGATGGGAACGGCATCCTTTTATGCCAGGGTTTGGCATAAAAGATATAGTGTACAGCTGGAAGTAGCTCCTGAAAACTTAAACTATTAAGAAATTAAGTGTTGGTTGGAACTGCTACACTTTAAACTCGCTTTGAAACTTTTAAGCTTTGCAACTCTGAACCTTTGCGCCACTGAACCTTTTTACCTACTTTTGCAAAAATAATTTTTCACACTTAAACCGTTTATAGCATGCAACTGTATAACACTTTAAGCGCAGAAGAAAGAGCCATCATGATTGATGATGCCGGAAAACAGAGACTTACTTTGTCTTTCTATGCTTATGCGCAAATTCAAGATCCAACACAATTTCGTAACGATTTATTCCGCGCTTGGGACCCGCTAGTGGTTCTTGGTCGTATTTATGTGGCCAAAGAAGGAATAAATGCCCAGTTATCGCTTCCAGCCGATAATTTCTACGCTTTTAAAGACACTATCGAAGCTTACGATTTCATGAAAGGAATTCGTTTGAATATTGCCGTGGAGCATGACGATCACTCCTTCTTGAAACTGACCGTAAAAGTGCGCGATAAAATTGTTGCTGACGGATTAAATGATGAAACTTTTGATGTGACAAACATTGGGGTTCATTTAAAAGCAAAAGAATTCAACGAAATATTAGAAAACCCAAATACTATTGTAGTGGATTTTAGAAATCATTACGAAAGTGAAATTGGTTATTTTAAAGGTGCCATCACTCCTGATGTGGATACTTTTAGAGAATCATTGCCTATCATTAATGAACAATTGCAAAATTTTAAAGAAGATAAAAATTTGGTGATGTACTGCACTGGAGGAATCCGTTGTGAGAAAGCTTCAGCTTACTTCAAACACCAAGGGTTTAAAAATGTGTTCCAGTTAGAAGGTGGTATAATTAATTATGCCAAACAAATAAAGGAAGAAAATCTGGAGAGTAAATTCATCGGAAAAAACTTTGTGTTTGACCACCGTTTAGGCGAAAGAATTACTGACGATATCGTTTCGCAATGCCACCAATGCGGGAAACCATGTGATGTGCATACCAATTGCATCAATGAGGGTTGCCATTTGTTATTTATTCAATGTGAGGAATGTGCACAAGCCATGCAAGGTTGTTGTTCACAGGATTGTATTGATGTAATCCATTTACCAGAAGAGGAGCAAAAAGCGATTCGTCGCGGTATTAAGAACGGAAATAAAATATTTAAAAAAGGAAAATCCGATGTGTTGACTTTTAAAAATAAAGAAGCAAATCTTGATCCTTTGGCCACAGTTCCTAATCTTGCGGATTTAACCAAATCGAAAGCACTGGCTAAAAAAGCTCCAAAAATAAAAAAACAGTACATTGGTAGAGGAACGCACTTTTTCCCGAAACCAAGTGTCGGACAATTTTTGATTGAAGAAAATGAGATCAAAGTTGGCGATACAATTTTAATTAAAGGAGAAACAACTGGAGAGCAACAATTAGTAATCTCTGAAATGTTAGTGAATGATCAAGCTTCAGAAATAGCTGTTTCTGGAGATACTTGTACTTTTAAATTGCCTTTCAGAATTAGATTATCCGATAAATTATATAAGGTTTTAGGCTAAATTTCAGTCGATAAACAAGCTAGTGAAGCCTATTTCATTCATTTGAAATAGGCTTTTTTTTTAGTAAATATTTATGAATTATTGCTGTTTTCAATGGTTGTGACATAAACTTAAAAAATGCTATCTTTACCAATTAATCGTTTTAAGAACATAAGTTGTGTTTATCACAACACTATATATAAAATTATGGCATGTACAAGTTGTTCAACTTCTGATGGTGGTTCACCAAAGGGTTGTAAAAATAATGGGACTTGCGGCACCGATAGCTGCAATAAATTAACTGTTTTCGATTGGCTTTCTAATATGAGTTTACCCACAGGTCAGGCTCCTTTTGACTGTGTCGAGGTTCGCTTCAAGAACGGTAGAAAAGAATTTTACCGCAATACTGAAAAATTGACTTTAAGCATGGGAGACATTGTAGCGACTGTTGCATCTCCTGGACACGATATCGGAATTGTCACTTTAACAGGGGAATTGGTTAAAATCCAGATGAAGAAAAAAGGGGTTAGTCCCGATAGTAACGAGGTTCCAAAAATCTATAGAAAAGCATCTCAAAAAGACATTGACATTTGGTCTACCGCTCGTGAGAAAGAAGAGCCGATGAAAGTTCGCGCCCGTGAATTGGCGATTGCCCAAAAACTGGAAATGAAAATTTCGGATATTGAATTTCAAGGTGATGGATCGAAAGCCACTTTCTATTATACTGCCAATGACAGAGTCGATTTTAGGCTTTTAATCAAGGATTTCGCCAAAGAATTCAGCACTAGAGTTGAGATGAAACAAGTGGGTTTCCGTCAGGAAGCAGCTCGTTTAGGAGGAATCGGTTCTTGCGGTAGGGAATTATGTTGCTCTACTTGGCTAACGGATTTCAGAAGTGTAAATACTTCTGCAGCACGTTACCAACAATTGTCTTTGAATCCACAAAAGCTGGCAGGACAATGCGGGAAATTAAAATGCTGTTTGAACTATGAGTTAGATACTTATATGGATGCATTGAAAGGCTTCCCTGATTTCGAAACAAAATTAGTTACCGAAAAAGGAGACGCAATTTGTCAAAAACAAGATATTTTCAAAGGTCTAATGTGGTTTGCATACACAAATAATTTTGCGAACTGGCATGTATTAAAAATTGAAAAAGTAAAAGAAATCATTGCTGAAAACAAACTGAAAAATAAAGTTTCCTCACTGGAAGATTTTGCAATTGAAATCATTCAAGAAAGAGAAAAAGATTTCAATAACGCAATGGGGCAGGAAAGTTTGACCCGTTTTGACCAACCTAAAAAAAGGAAAAAACCAAACAAAAAGCCAAGACCTGCAGGTGAAAATGTTATCGTACCAAATAATAAAAAACCAGCAAATAACAACTCTACCACAGCGAACGAAAAGAAACCAACGACCCCAAGAAAACCTATAATTATTACAAAAAATGAGACTAAAAAGTAGTTTTTTTATTCTTCTGACTGTGATTCTCCTTTATTCATGCGATAAGAAAAGGGTCTTTGACGAGTATAAAACTGTAGGAAGTGGCTGGCATAAAGACAGCGTCATCACTTTCGATTTGCCAATATTAGATTCCACAAAACGCTATAATTTATATATCAATTTAAGGGACAATAACAATTACCAATATAGCAATCTCTTTTTGATCGTATCGATGGAAAAACCCAATGGATATACAAAAGTAGACACTTTGGAATACCAAATGGCCAGTCCGGACGGCACACTTCTTGGCGATGGATTTACAGATATCAAGGAAAGTAAATTATTTTACAAAGAAAATGTGAAGTTCAGAGGCAAGTACAAAGTCCACATCAAACAAGCTGTAAGGGAAACAGCTAAAATTCCCGGGGTGACGCTCTTAGAGGGCATCACCGATGTAGGTTTAAGAATAGAAAATATAGAATAGGACAATTTATGGCTACGAAACAAAACAACAATAAGGTGAATACGGTCAATAAAGATTTTAAGTATTACACTAAAACATTTTGGAAAATTTTCTTTTACGGAATCGGCGCATTCGTGCTGTTTTTCTTGTTTGCCTCATGGGGTCTTTTCGGATCGATGCCTTCATTTGAGGATCTAGAAAACCCGGATTCTAATTTAGCTACCGAAGTTATCTCTTCGGATGGAGTAGTTATAGGAAAATATTTCCAAAAAAACAGATCCCAATTAAAATATTCAGATTTACCAAAAAATCTTGTGCAGGCATTGGTCGCTACTGAAGACGAACGTTTTTACGAGCATTCCGGAATTGACGGGAGAGGGACATTGAGAGCAATTGCAAGCTTAGGAAGCAGTGGGGGCGCAAGTACATTGACACAGCAACTGGCCAAACAATTATTTCACGGTGAAGGTTCAAAATTTTTGCCCTTTAGAATAGTACAAAAAGTGAAAGAATGGATCATTGCCATTCGACTGGAAAGGCAATACACCAAAAATGAAATATTGGCTATGTATTGCAATATCTATGACTTTGGTAACTTTTCTGTCGGGGTGAGCTCAGCAGCCCAAACCTATTTTTCGAAAGAACCAAAAGATCTGACTATAGATGAATCTGCCATTTTAGTGGGAATGTTTAAAAATTCTACTTTGTACAATCCGGTAAGAAACCCTCAGGGAGTAAAAAACCGAAGAAACGTTGTGCTTGCTCAAATGGAGAAGGAAAATATGATTACTGAAGCACAAAAATTAAAACTTCAAAGCTTACCCATCACATTACATTTCAAACTGGAAAGTCACCGCGAAGGAACTGCCACTTATTTTAGAGAGTACCTTCGCGATTACATGAAAAAATGGACAGAGGAAAACAAAAAACCAGACGGATCCGATTACGACATCTACAAAGATGGACTGAAAATCTACACCACTATTGACTCCAGGATGCAATTGCATGCCGAAGAGGCCGTTTCAGCCCACATGGCAAACCTTCAAGAAGAATTTTTCATACAGGCAAAAAAGAATAAAAATGCCCCTTTCGTAAACATTTCAAATGACGAAACGCAACGGATTTTAAACCAAGCGATGAAATCATCGACCAGATGGAGCGTTTTAAAATCTCTCGATAAAAGTGATGATGAAATTATAAAATCATTCGGTGTTAAAACAAAAATGACAGTCTTTACCTGGAAAGGTGAAAAAGACACCATCATGACTCCGTTAGATTCCATCCGCTATTACAAACATTTCTTACAATCTGGTTTGATGGCTATGGAACCGCAAACCGGAAACATTAAAGCTTGGGTTGGTGGAATTAATTACAAATATTTCCAATACGACCACGTGGGCCAAGGGGCCAGACAGGTTGGATCTACATTCAAGCCATTTGTTTACGCAACAGCCATCGAACAGTTAAACATGTCTCCCTGCGATTCAATTATTGATGCCCCCTTCACCATGCCGGTAGGACGTCATCACGTTACCGCAGCTTGGACCCCAAGAAACTCGGACAACAAATACCGAGGAATGGTTACATTGAAAAAAGCGTTGGCTAATTCGATCAACACGGTATCTGCTAAATTGATGGACAAAGTAGGTCCCGAAGCGGTAGTCAAATTAACTCATAAATTAGGTGTGAAATCTGAAATTCCAATACAACCATCCATAGCTTTGGGAGCGGTAGATATAACTGTAGAAGATATGGTTGCCGCATACGGTACGTTTGCCAATCAAGGTGTTTATATCAAACCGCAATTTTTGACTCGAATAGAGGATAAAAGTGGTGTTATAATTTATGAGCCTATTCCTGAATCTCATGATGTTTTAAATAAGGATATCGCATTTGCAATTATTAAATTACTGGAAGGAGTAACCGAAGGCGGATCGGGAAATAGGTTAAGAACTGAAGGCGGTGGTTACGGATACAATAGAATCACGGGTTATCCCTATAAATTCACAAACCCGATTGCCGGAAAAACAGGTACAACCCAAAACCAATCCGATGGTTGGTTCATGGGAATGGTTCCCAACCTTGTAACGGGTGTTTGGGTTGGTTGTGAAGACCGTTCAGCGAGATTCAGGAGCATCACTTACGGTCAAGGGGCAACTGCCGCATTGCCAGTTTGGGCTTACTTCATGAAACTTTGTTATGCCGATCCGGGACTTAAAGTCTCGAAAGAAGAATTCGAAAGACCGGCAAATCTTTCCATAAAAGTAGATTGTTATTCTCCAAGAGTGGTAAAAGACACGACCGCCGTTCAGGATACTGATGAATTCGAGTTTTAAAAAAGCTTAGAAGCTATCTCCAGCTGTACGCTATATCTTTATGGTTGAAACACAACCATAAAGGATGTCGCTATTATCTGGGCTAAACATATACTATTAATTAGGTTATTAGAATCAAATCATATGATTAATAAAAAAGTAAATACCGTTCAAGAAGCCCTTCAAGGTGTCGAAAACGGCATGACCATAATGCTGGGTGGTTTCGGACTATGCGGTATTCCCGAAAATTCAATCGCCGAACTGGTAAAAAAAGAAACTAATAATTTGACTTGCATCTCAAACAATGCCGGTGTCGATGATTTTGGTCTTGGATTGCTATTGCAGAAAAGACAAATTAAAAAAATGATTTCTTCGTATGTTGGGGAAAACGCAGAATTTGAACGCCAGATGCTTTCCGGCGAATTGGACGTTGAGTTGATTCCACAGGGAACATTGGCTGAGCGCTGCCGTTCGGCACAAGCAGGAATCCCTGCCTTTTATACTCCCGCAGGTTACGGAACCGAAGTTGCCGAAGGCAAAGAAGTCCGCGAATTCAACGGAAAAATGCACATTATGGAGCACGCATTCAAAGCAGATTTTGCCATTGTAAAAGCCTGGAAGGGAGATACGGCAGGGAATTTAATATTTAAAGGAACCGCTCGCAATTTCAACCCCTGCATGTCTGGAGCCGCAACAATCACCGTTGCCGAAGTGGAAGAATTGGTGGAGGCAGGATCACTCGACCCCAATCAGATTCATATTCCCGGAATATTTGTGCAACGCATTTTTCAAGGAGATAAATATGAAAAAAGGATTGAACAGAGAACGGTTCGAACCAAGGAATAGTTTTAAGTATTAAAATAGCAATGCTTACTTACCTTCACTTTCCTTATATGATTCAAAAAAATATAAATCCATATTTAGTTTTTAGTCTTCCATTCGTAAGGAAAGCTTATATGACTTCTATGTTTTAAAAAAATAAAATTATGTTAGACAAAATTGGAATAGCGAAACGAATCGCACAAGAATTGAAAGACCGTTATTTTGTTAATTTAGGAATTGGAATACCAACACTGGTGGCCAATTATATCCCGAAGGGAATTGATGTAGAATTTCAAAGCGAAAACGGTGTTCTGGGCATGGGTCCATTCCCTTTCGAAGGAGAAGAAGATGCAGATATCATCAATGCAGGGAAACAAACCATAACAACCTTACCGGGAGCAAGTTTTTTTGACTCAGCCTTGAGTTTCGGGATGATTCGCGGGCAACACGTAGACTTAACCATTCTAGGGGCTATGGAAGTGGCCGAAAACGGAGACATCGCCAACTGGAAGATTCCGGGTAAAATGGTCAAAGGAATGGGAGGCGCAATGGATTTAGTAGCCTCTGCCGAAAACATAATTGTGGCCATGATGCACGTCAACAAGGCGGGAGAATCTAAAATCCTAAAAAGATGCAGCTTACCACTGACAGGTGTCGGTTGCGTAAAAAAAGTCGTTACCGAACTGGCCGTTTTGCAAGTAACCCCAAAAGGGTTTAAATTGCTGGAACGCGCTCCAGGAGTTTCCGTCGAACACATAATCGCCTCCACCGAAGCCGAATTAATCATTGAAGGAGATATCCCAGAGATGATTATTGAATGATCTAAAAAAGTATTTAGAAAAAAAGCATCCTCAAATGGGATGCTTTTTTTTTCAGATACACTTCTTGAATCCAAAAAAAAATGTACGAATTCAATAATTTCAACATTCTATTCCCAATAAAAATTATCATTTGCGCAATATAATTGAGGTTAAGTTATAATTTTATGTTAATTTTACAACATTAACACCTTTTGTTGTTAATTAGTTTAACCAAAAAACCAAAACAGATGAAAAGAACACTACTCGGAAAAATTACGTTAATTACCACGCTTTCCCTGTTTGCCTTACAAACAAACGCTCAAGACGCCAGTAAAAACGTAAAGGAAAAATTCACGGACAAAAGAGGGAAACCCTCATTAATTGTTTTTAACGAAAAATCATCCTACAAGAATAATGATTTTCAGAAAGCATTCAAAGAGCAATTAGAATTGAAAGACAATTCCAGTTTTGCTAAAACCAAGTCTGAAAGCGACAAAATGGGCTTTTTACATGAAAAATTCCAACTGTTCCATCAAGGAATAAAAGTGGAATTTTCCACTTATACGGTTCATTCAAAATCAGGAAAAATAGAATCCATTAGCGGTGAATTTTACCAATTGGATAACGTAAACACAACCCAAAGTATCTCCAAAGAAAAAGCATTTGACCTTGCCCTAAAACAAATTGGAGCAACTAACTATCTTTGGGAATCCCCTTCAGAATCAAAAATCAATAATTATAAAAAGCCTCAAGGCGAATTAGTTTTATTACCTGTTGTAAATGAGGATAAAAATGGCAAAACCGACGAACAATTACGTTTGTCTTATAAGTTTGATATTTACGCCACAAACCCTATAAGTCGTGGCGATATCTATATCGACGCAGTTACTGGAGAGGCTTTATTTTATAATGCCACTATTAAGCATTTAGGGGAATACAGCCATGGAGCTAAAAACAGCTCAATTAGTGAAAATAAAAATCTTGCAACTGCTATGGTAGCAGCGAATGCAGCCACCCGTTATAGCGGAACACAGTCTATACAAACCACATCAAGCGGAGGGTCTTACATTTTGTCAGACGCTACTCGCGGCCAAGGAGTCATGACCTATAATATGCAAAAAGGAACTAATTATTCTTCAGCAATACCATTTACAGATGCTGATAACAATTGGACTGCAGCAGAATATAATAATGCGAACAAGGACAATGGAGCGCTTGATGCACATTGGGGAGCAGAAAAAACTTATGATTATTGGGCAACATTCCATGGTCGAAATAGTTTTGACAATGCTGGAGCGGCTATCAAAAGTTATGTACACTACAGTAGCAATTACGACAACGCTTATTGGAACGGTAGCGTAATGACTTACGGTGACGGAAGCGGAACTTATTTTGACATCCTAACATCGATTGATGTTGCAGGTCATGAAATAGGTCACGCCGTTTGTGAAAAAACAGCAAATCTTGCATACCAATTAGAATCTGGCGCAATGAACGAGGCATTTTCAGATATCTGGGGTGCTTGTATCGAATATTATGCAGCACCTACAAAATCAACATGGTTAATAGGTGAAGACATCGAAAGAAGAGCAGGACATTTGGCCCTACGTTCTATGAGCGACCCAAAATCAGAAGGGCAACCGGATACCTATGCCGGGGCTAATTGGGTAACCATTAAAGGAAGACCAAGTTCGAATAACGATTATGGAGGAGTTCATACCAATAGTGGTGTTTTAAACCACTGGTTTTATATCCTTACGCAAGGTAAAACTGGAACTAACGACATCGGAAGTTCTTATAGCGTAAATGGTATAGGAATAGATAAATCCGCAAAAATAACGTATCGATTAGAAAGTCAATATCTATCTTCAAACTCTACATATGCTCAAGCCAGAACATACGGTATTCAGGCCGCAACAGATTTATACGGTCCGGCATCAGCAGAAGTTATCGCAACAACAAATGCATTTTATGCAGTTGGGGTTGGAGCCGCTTACTCAGGTCCTATAGATACTATTGCACCAACGGCACCAGAAGCTTTAGCGCCATCTGAAACCACTTCAACATCAACTAAATTAACTTGGGCAGCGGCAACAGACAATGTAGCAGTTACCGGTTACAATGTTTATAATGGAGCTACTTTAGTAACAACCGTAACAGGATTAACGCACATAGTTACTGGATTGACAGCTAGCACGGCTTATACATTTTCTGTGAAAGCGAAAGATGCTGCTGGGAATGTATCTGACTCAAGCAATACCGTAAACGTAAATACGACTGCTGCGGTCGTTGACACAACTGCTCCGTCTGCTCCAACAAGTTTAGCAGCAGCGGGAACTACAGCTTCATCAACAAATTTAACTTGGACAGCTGCCACCGATAATATGGGGGTAACCGGTTATGATGTTTACCAAGGAAACACATCAATCGCGACCGTAACAGGAACCTCGTATAATGTATCTGGATTAACTGCCTCAACTTCTTATAACTTTTCAGTAAAAGCTAAGGATGCTGCAGGAAACATTTCGATATTTAGCAACGTAGTAAACGTTACAACCACTGCTCCAGTCATATCGTCCTATTGTACATCTCAAGGGAATAGCGCTGCTAGCGAAATGATTGCTAACGTTAATTTGGGAACTATTAACAATTCTAGCTCAGGCGGTCTAGGTTACGAAGATTTTACTTCAATTTCTACAAATGCATCAAGAGGGACAGCTTACACTATTACTGTAACTCCATCTTGGGCAAACAGAAAATTCAAAGAAGGGTATGCCGCTTGGATTGATTATAATGCAGATGGAGATTTTGATGACGCCGGAGAACAAGTTTGGACTAATGGTACAACGTCGAGCTCTTCCGTAAGCGGTACATTTACTATCCCCGCTTCAGCAACTATTGGCGCAACAAGGATGAGAGTTTCTATGAAATACAATGGAATACCTACAGCTTGTGAGGCTTTTCCTTATGGGCAGGTAGAAGATTATACGGTTAATATAGATGGAACGCCTTTTAATGGAATAGATAATTCATTAGCAAAAGGACAAGGAAATGCCAAGTCAAATTTTGATTTCACTCTTTATCCAAATCCAGCCGGCAACACCATAAATATTTCCTCGGGCCAATTTACGGAAGGATCCTATAAAATTTATAATTCGACAGGATTTGAACTTCAAAATGGCAAATCCACACCGAATAGCCCAATTAATGTAAATGGGCTTAGCAAAGGAATCTATTTCTTGGAATTTAATGATGGTACAAAAACCACTACTAAAACTTTTGCGAAGAAATAATATTTTATTACTTATAAAACCAAAGCCCCACAGTACTGTGGGGCTTTTTTTACATATAAGCTACCTTTAACTACCTTTGGATATTGTTTCTGTCAGTTTCTACCTATGCTTCTTTTAAGGGAACTGCCTTACAATATCTGAATCAACAATAAAATTTGATACTTTGTAAATGCCAAAAATCTTACTACCCAGATATTTTTGCGCCAAACTATCAAAAATAAAATACTGGAACATAGCCCGAATTCATTGCGATTATCTCATGTTTTTAGGTATTATCTATTTCAATAGCTAAAAATAAATTGAAATTTTATAACATTTTATGTATTTAATGTTAAATTTGGCCATTCTATTTTAACAAAAACCAAAAACAAATGAAAAGAAAACTACTCGGAAAAATGACGCTAATTACTGCTCTTTCCTTGTTCTCATTAGAAACTAGTGCACAAGACGCGGGCAAAAATGTAAAGCAAAAAGTCACAGATGAAAACGGTACGCCTACGCTTATTGTATTTAATGACAACTCAACTTACACAACAAGCGACTACCTAAAGACTTTTAAGGAGCAATTAAACTTAAAAGACAATTCTAAATTCTCTAAAGTGAAATTAGAATCAGATAAATCTGGTTATTCTCATGAAAAATTCCAATTATACCACCAAGGGATTAAAGTAGAATATGCAACCTACTCGCTTCATTCAAAAAATGGAAAGTTAACTTCCATGAGTGGTGAATATTACGATATCAAAGACACGAAAACAACGCCAACCATCTCTAAAGAAGCTGCTTTTCAAAAAGCGATTAGACAAATTGGGGCTTCAAAATATTTGTGGCAAGATCCTGCAAATTCATCAAAAATTGGTTATCAAAAACCGGAAGGAGAATTGGTATTTCTTCCGTCGATGAAAGATCAAGGAGAAAAAACGACTAGCCAAGAGGTTAGATTAGCCTACAAATTTGACATTTATGCAACAAGCCCCGTAAGTCGCGGTGACCTGTACATAGACGCTAAAACCGGTGCTGCTTTATACTATAATGCCACGATTAAGCATCTCGGAGAATATAGCCATGGAAATACCACAAAAAACAGTAACAGAAATGCAAATTCTGCCAAGGCGCTATTTGTATCGGCTAACGCGGCTACTCGCTATAGCGGAACACAATCCATTCAAACTACCTTAAGTGGTTCTTCATATATATTGTCCGATGCCACTCGTGGTAACGGTGTTCAAACATACAATATGAAAAAAGGAACCAATTATAACACAGCTGTGAATTTCACAGATACTGACAACAATTGGACTGCTGCAGAATTTGACAATACCAACAAGGACAATGGAGCGCTTGACGCACATTGGGGTGCGGAAAAAACGTACGACTATTGGTCAACTGTCCATGGAAGAAACAGTTATGACAATGCCGGTGCTGCCATAAAAAGTTATGTGCATTTTGACAATGCTTATGACAATGCCTACTGGAATGGTAGCGTAATGACTTATGGTGACGGAAGCGGTACTTATTTTGACGTTTTAACTTCAATAGATGTTGCAGCACACGAAATCGGTCATGCAGTATGTGAAAAAACAGCAAACTTAGCATATCAAAAAGAGTCAGGAGCTATGAATGAAGCATTCTCTGATATCTGGGGAGCTTGCATCGAATATTATGCCGCACCTACAAAATCTACGTGGTTAATCGGTGAAGATATCGAAAGAAGAGCCGGACATTTGGCATTGCGATCTATGAGCAATCCTAAATCTGAAGGTCAACCCGACACTTACGGCGGAACAAACTGGAAAACAATTAATTGTGGAACTCCTACTCAAGCTAATGATTACTGTGGAGTTCACACGAACAGCGGAGTATTAAATCACTGGTTCTACATTTTATCTGTTGGTAAATCGGGAACTAATGACATCGGAAGTTCTTATAATGTAACTGGAATTACGATCGACAAAGCGGCTAAAATTGCTTACCGACTAGAAAGCGTTTATTTATCCGCTAATTCCACGTATGCAAATGCAAGAACTTACGGAATTCAAGCAGCAACAGATTTATATGGTGCTGGATCAGCAGAAGTAATTGCAACAACGAATGCGTTTTACGCTGTAGGTGTTGGTGCTGCATATGCAGGTGCTGCAGATACTATCGCTCCAACAACGCCAACAAATTTAGCGGCGGCTGGAACGACATCTTCATCAACAAATTTATCTTGGAATGCTTCAACAGATAATGTGGCTGTTACAGGATACAATGTTTATAGTGGTTCAACTCTTGTGGCTACCGCTACTGGAACAAGCTACACTGTAACTGGATTAACTTCTAGCACTGCATACACTTTTACAGTAAAAGCAAAAGATGCTGCAGGAAATTTATCAGCTGCAAGTAATGCAGCAAATGTAACTACAGGAATCGTAACGGCAACATATTGTGCTTCAAAAGGAAATAGCGTTGCTGATGAATATATTGGAAAAGTTCAATTAGGAACAATCAACAATACTTCTAATGGAGGAAATGGATACAGCGACTTTACAAGTATTTCAACAAACCTTACCAAAGGAAGCGCAAGTACAATTACCGTAACACCAACTTGGACAGGAACTTCTTATTCAGAAGGATATGCAGTTTGGATTGATCTAAATGGAGATAGCGATTTTGATGACGCAGCTGAATTAGTATGGAGCAAAGCTGCTTCTAAAACAACACCGGTTTCAGGATCTTTCACGGTTCCAACATCAGCAACTACAGGTTCAACAAGAATGAGAATTTCAATGAAATACAATGGAGTTCCTACCTCTTGCGAGGCCTTCTCTTATGGAGAAGTTGAAGATTATACTGTAAACATCGTTGGGGGTACAGCAGACACAACTGCTCCAACTGCTCCAACTAGTTTAACGGCTTCAGGAACAACCTCAACAGCTACTAATTTATCATGGACCGCCTCTACTGACAATGTAGGAGTTACCGGTTATGACGTATACCAAGGAAGCACTTTAAAAGCAACTGTAACGGGAACATCTTATTCTGTGACTGGACTAACTGCCAGCACCGCTTACACGTTCTCTGTAAAAGCTAAAGATGCCGCAGGAAATGTATCTTCAGCAAGCAATGTTTTAAGTGTAACAACCTTAAGCAATACACTTTCATACTGTACCACTAAAGGAAACTCAGTTGCAGACGAGTATATTGATTATGTTTCTATTGGAGGAATATCAAATACAACCGGTGCGAATGCAGGTTATGGAAACTTCACTGCCCTTGTGGGTAATTTACCTTACGGTTCCAACACAATTTTATTTAGTGCAGGATTCTCGGGTTCGGCTTATACTGAATATTGGAAAGTTTGGATTGACTACAATCAAAACGGAACTTTTGAGACATCTGAAGAAATGGTTTCAGGATCTTCTTCAAGCAGCGCAAACCTTAGCAGTACCTTTACGGTACCGACCTCGGCTTTAGCTGGCACAACTCGTATGAGAGTATCTATGAAATACAATGCGGCCCCGACGGCTTGCGAAACTTTCTCCTACGGTGAAGTTGAAGACTACACGGTTAATATTGGAGCACCAGGAATTGTAGGTTTAACAACCGCTAAAATCGCAATTGAAATAGGCGATGAGAAATCAATTTCCGACTTATCTATGTATCCTAACCCTACAGACGGCTTCTTAAACGTTAGAATGGCTGACAGTAGAAAAGGTACTTATAGAGTAATCAACTTCCTTGGCCAACAAGTTGGCGCTGGTAAACTTTCTGAAAATGCAATAAATGTTAGTTCATTGGGAACAGGAGTTTATATTTTAGAAGTAAATGACGGTCAAAAAACAACCGCTAAGAAGTTTGTTAAAAACTAACAATCTTATCAATAAGGAAAAAGCCCCACAGAAATGTGGGGTTTTTTTTATATTTGATACAGCAAAAAAAAGAATCATACTTATGATGATTCCGGCATTTACGTGATTGTACAAACTATAATAAACGTAGTTTTAACTGCTCTAGATGTGCTTTGCCAAATGGTTTTTCGACAAACTCAATTATCTTGGAATACGAGGCGGCCTTGTCCTTATCCTCCTGATCTACCGAAGAAGTGACCATGATTACCTCAATTTTTTTATTAAACCCTTCTTTATGAATGATATCTAACAAACCCCATCCATCCATTACGGGCATATTTATGTCTAAAAACAACAAAATAGGTTCCGAATCGTCTGAAAGGCTCTCAAAGTAATCTAAAGCCTTACTCGCCGAATTGAACGTTTTGGGCGTTTTATGAAGTCCAACAGACTGGATTATTTTGCTGTGCAAAAAAAGAATTATTTCATCATCATCAACAACAACTACATTGTAACTCATACATCATATGTTTTATTAATAATCTCCGTTTTTTTCACAATATCTCTAATAACGGCATCAAGTTCAGCTCCAGATTCAAAAAAGTGCCCCAATAAATTTTCATATTCAACCGGCATTCCGTCTGATTCTTTAATAGAATCTACAATCGACATCATTTTGGCCAAAGGCGCTCTAACAACATGCGAATGTGTCCATGCAATTTCTTTAAGGCTT